>ENA-UOTZ01000003-UOTZ01000003.1-compost-metagenome-genome-assembly--contig:-NODE-3-length-157256-cov-9.594291_pt1 | contig 157256 bp, 91 predicted proteins | sample MGYA00238144_ERZ746983 | MGnify/ENA primary metagenome ERZ746983 (study PRJEB28759, sample SAMN06268863) | compost metagenome | isolation source: single cell | place: USA: California, Emeryville, Joint...
AAATTTTCGCAAGTAAATTCGAACGCCGAGAGTAGAAAGATCGGTACTGGTCTCGGTCTTTGGATTTGCAGAGAAATAACAAAAATTTTGGATGGAGATATTCAAGTCAAATCGATACCTCGACTTGGATCAGTATTTGAGTTTTGTATTCGAACGAAAGTTCCAGCTCTCTCTCCTCCAAAAATTATATTAGATAAGACCTTAATCAACACAGTCAATAGAAACACAAAAAAAGAGAGGACTCTCACGAATAATTCTTTTAAAGTACTGATAGCTGATGATGATGGGTTTAACATTGAGCTCTTGAAAAACTATCTCCAGCATCTTGGAATCGATTATCTCTGCGCATACAATGGTCAAGAAGAAGTGGATCTTTTCTTACAGCATTATCGAGAGATTGGAGCTGTTATTACGGATAATTATATGCCATATAAGAGTGGGCTTCAGGCTGCTCAGGAGATCCTGAAATGGTTAAAAAAGCAAGGAAGACCTCCGATTCCGATTATCTGTATATCTGGAGATGCTAAAATAGAAATTGACAAAGACTTGGGTATCAGCTTGCTCTCGAAACCTGTCAGTCTTCAGCAAATAAAAGACAAGCTCTCTCTTGTATTTGAGCTGTGACTCGAAGTGTTACCACACTCAGCTATTTAATAATAAGTCGAAATAGGATAATTTATGTTTCATTACAAGAACATTTATAGATTAAATCCATGCGTGAATTGAAAAGGATTTGTGCGTAATTTTTTTCTATTCCCGATTGATAAAAAGATGAAATATTTCTATATTATTTAGTGAAAAATGATTTTTAATTAAATTTAGCACATAACATGGTAGTTGGCAGGTTGGGCCAATGACAAATATCTTTTCATGCTATCGAGAGTAATACTAATTTTATGAGAGATTGTCTTGTGATAAAATTATGAACTTATGAAATCCTAGATGTAGCAACAAAAGCTTCGCTGCATCTCTGTCTGTGAGTTATATTATGAAAGCAGAGTCACACTTGATCCCAAAAAAATTGATAGCAAAATTGAAAGGAAGAATTTATGTTGCTAATAGTGCGCTGTTCCTGTTCTGAAATCACTAAGTTAGCCAAGATTGCTTTAATACACTAGGTACTCCAAATTATTGAAATTAAAATTGGTAATTTCATTTTGTTCTTCTGCATCCCACATCAGATAAATCTTTACTTCAGCAAACTCTCTACAGTAACTTAGATGGCTAGCGAATTCAATAATAACGAGATAAGGAAGTTGATTCAAGAAGGTAACCTGGTATTATTTTGAAAAGAAACGCTTTAATTATTAAAAACAAGTGAAACACAAGCTAGTCTAGGTTTTATGAGTCGAAAGTCTTTTACCAGAAATGGTTGCTGGCGTCTTTGACCTTAGAAGTATTGATGGGATTTGAGATCCTATTGTACTCTCCCGAATGTGAGAATTATTTGTTGGAGTTGATCCTCTTGCTGCCTGCTGTGACTTCTTTCCTGAGCTCGGTGCCCCAAATCTTCCTACCGAACTCCGCTGACTTTCCTTCGTGAGACTCTGAGGAGAATCATAAGAAAGTCTCTTGCTAGAGACAGATGTATTTAAGAGGCTCTTTGCAACAGGAGAAAAAGGAGTCTCCATTTGAGATTTTGAAATGAGTTGCATGGGATTTACTTTGGTTGGTTGTGAAGAATTTTTTGATTTTGTATTCGAATTTCCATTCAAAGTAAGTTGCAATGGTGAAATTTTAGCTTTCTCTTGATCAAGTTGTTGATTTCTATCCAAAGTTGGTTGCTCTCCTGAGGGTGAAAAAAGATCAATCATAATACTTGAAGGCGTTTTCGAATTTTGCTTCTGTGAGCTAGTAGATCGAGGATTCTCAGAGAATCCCAAGTTTTTCCTATCTGGAGTGCTTACTTGTAGTTCAATTTTTTCAACAGGCTTTGCCAACACCTCTTCAGAAGTATCATACATTTTGTTGCTTCCTGTTGAAATTTGCTTTTTCTCATTGGCTCTCGTAACTTCTTCCGGTAGAGGAGAGGTCAAATCCAAAACAATCACTTTTTCAGGTTCAGAGATAGGGTCAATTTCAGATACTTTTTTTCCATTAGCACTCTTCACTTCTTGAATTTCCATTCTGGTAGAAATTGTATTTATCCCAATCTCTTGATTTAGCTGATTCATGAGAGTGCTCTTCTGTGTTAGAACATTTCTCTGCTCTAAAAGTGGTTTGATTGTGCTATTTTCATTATTAACGCTTCTCTCTTCACAACTCCTTTGTTCAGTAATGTCACTCGTTTGACAATATAAATTCGAGTCCGTCTGCACCCTTCCTTTGCCTTCTAACAATCCATTCTCATGATCCTCTGTAAAGACATACTCTGAAGGTGTTGTCAGCTGATCACGATTTGTAAAAGTTCTCTGAGATTGAAGCTTCCCTTTTATAGTGAATCGTTTATTGATGTCATCTATTGTATGCGAGGTTCTATTAGACAAGTATGGATCCAAATTGAGTAGGTCGAGGTAACTCTTTCCTTGTTTAATATATTCAACGATTTCTGAACCTTTGGTCGAATACTCTGTCACAAAATCAGTCCACGCATTTTGAGGATGGATGGAAGCATAATAAGATTTGCTTAGCTGAGAATTGCTTTTGCTAGATGCTAAACTTTTCTGCGAGCTCTTTGTTAAAATATTTTCAACAATAAATGCACTGCTGTTCTGATTGGTCCGCATTTGAAGACCTTTACTGCTTCTTGTGCCATTAGTTTGGAAATTTCTATCTATGTTTGTTTTTCTACTGATTGAGTTCTCAAATGTGAACTCTTCTAGAGCTTGAAAATTAATTTTTGACCCTGGAGAACTGCCTGTGAAGTTAGGATGTCTAAAACTTAATATCTCATCAGGACAACTAATCGCAATATCAGAGCTGGGAGTATTATCGTTTGTGGCTTGAAACCGCTGATAAGCGAAACTATTAGGACTGTCTGATTTTGTAAGATTGGGTTTCATCCCTGGATTCCAATGATCGGATAATTGATGAGAATTTGTTGAAACAAAAGATTTGGATGCTAACTCATTCTTGTAGCCAGGGTTTCCTATTCCGATTGTATCATTTGCGGTTTCGTGTGTAGAGGAAGGTTGAAAATGTGTAGAGTTGTCCACATCAATGAGAGGTACGCTTTGATGGGATCCTTTTTGTCCGCTTGAAATTTCATAATTCGGGCTACCCTTAGGAAGGAAGTAGTTTTCTTCACCAGAAAAATTGGCCATTTGCTGACCTGATCTTTGCTGTGGGTCTACCATGGATTTTTGAGGTCTGCTGAGAGGAACGTAAAATTGAATCGACCTTGACTTTACTTTATTGGTGACTTAATAGTTAGCAATTAACGGTCCAAAAAATAATAGAGGAATTAATTGAAAGAAGTAGAAATGCAGGATTCGCCTCAGAGAGGGATGCTGAAACTGTTTTTCAATTTTGCGAGAATTGCTCGGCGGGCTGTTCCAAATTCAAAATAATCAAAATCGATATATGGGTTCCAATGAATTCATCCAGTATTGAGAGAATGAGTTTGTTTTTTTTTTTGGAAACAGTTGGGATTCATGATCTATTGATAGGGAGGAGCAGCTGCACCTTGCTTCTGAAGACGGAGAAAAATTTAATTTTATACTCACAATGTGAAGAATCAATGCTTCCATAACTAATTATTGGTCATCAAAAGATCATTTTGGGATCTTTTGGAGAAATACCCTGCTGATGCCTTCTTTATTACATTAGAAAAAAGGAAAGCACCCTAAAATTTTTCTTATTTAGAGATATTGGAACTTGCCTCGTCCAAAATTAGCCGTTTCGCATTCGAAGTAAATTTATCGTATCAGAAACACTCATTTGTAATCGTTAACTTTTTTCCCAATGAACATCCCTAACTTGAAGCAAAAAGAGACTAAAGCAAAAGGAACTGGCAATATTCCCGCTCCCATTTCTGCATTGCTCAACTCCTTTCGTCTCGGCTCTGTTCTTCAGAAAAGTCTTCGCATTTTTCAGAAGGGAAAAGGAAAGTCAAAACATACTTTGATAACTTCCCTCAATTATAGATACAATCTCGCCCAGCAGTCTTACGCACCAGTTGGGGATCGACTCCAGGACCTAACCGATAAAATAGTCGAGGAAGACGTTCACAATTTATTTCACAATATTCACTGTTTCCTTGGAGGACAGCTTTACCAAGCGTCTGAAGTCAACATCGAGAGGAAAGCCAGTCATGTGAAACTTTATTGCTGTATTTTGCTGGCGATCATAGCAAGCTTAATGATGCTGAAAGGATCTGGTTTTTTGATATTGGGTTTGGTAATGTTCGCATTTGCAGCCATGTTTTCCGCGAGCTTGTTATTCTTTCCCTCCTGGGAGGTAGAAAACTACCGAGCGCTTGCTGAAGAGCTAAACGGTCGAATCGATATGATTTTGTCAGATGAAAATAGAAAACTGAAGAGTTTAGGTCTTGCTTGGAGCAGAGGAGCAAATTGGGATGGAATTTACCTCAACAAATTGGGAAACCACGATGATGAGTTGAGAATTGAATTTTCAGATATCATTTGAATGTAACTACCTATCATTTACTCCGAATCACTTTTAATACATATTTTATGAAGATCTTTGAAAGCGTTGATAGTGGTGTTTTTTTTTTTGTTTTTGGTTTATTGAATAGTGATTGAGATTAATTTCATTCCCAGTGTGGATATAAAAGAGAGTTTCAATGAAATTTCCACTCCAAACATAGAATATTGATTCATATATATTTCGAAATAGAAAAGTAATCATTGCACATGGTAGAATAAAATGGTTTCACATCTAAACACAGTGAAATTATCATCCCATTACGTTCAATATTGAGTATATTTGAAATAAAATTCATTCCTTTATAATTCCAACTTGATATCTATAAAAGTTTTTATATTTTACAACAATAACAACCGAGGTCAGGTCATTTTGGAAGCTTTTTATAACCAGAATTCAGTCGTGGGTTCTTGTAGTCTAAAAAAATGAGCAACATTATAGCCTTACATATGAGTAAATTTCAATCAATAATGTGGCAAAATTCTGATTTGGACAAAATTGCAAACACTTGAACTCGGAGAGAATAAAATCGGTGACGAAGGAGCAAAAGAGTTGAGACACAATGATGATTGGAGTAATTTACAAAGATTCGAGTTGAGGGGCAACCCCATCAACAACAAGGAAACTGCAGGGCGTAAGAAAAATACCGAAGAACTAGCAATATTGAAGAAACAAGATAACTGTAAAGTTCAATAATTCAGTACCCTTTGTTTGAATTTGAGAATTCCTTTGTGGTTCTCAAGAACGCTTTGATGTACTCAATTATATTCAATTTAAGAATATCAAATCTCACACAAGAGTTCAGAAAAAATTCATATATTCAACGACAACCAATTCTCACATAAATTTGACAAAGAAACGGTTCGACATTCATACAGCAACCATTTAAGTAGATAAAATAACTTTTTTTTTTTAAGTTCAATGTTGATAGAAATTGAATTGAAGATAGCAGACCAGTAAAACTGATGTTCTTAATAAGGAATATTTGCTTTTTGGAGCGTAGATGCTGACTAGAACACTAATTTTTGAGAATTTTCACTTCTAGAGTCAGGAGAGTAGCATGTGTTGAAGCCACAAATCCATTATTGATAAATATGTATATATAAATAGATACGTTATGACACCTTGCCTTACTGTAAAAGGGAGAAAACAACTTTAGGCCTCAAGTATCAAGAATTTGTAGAGAAGCGAACAATATATCAAATTTATGACTTTTATATTCTCTTCTCCAAAAAACATTATACAAGTGCTGTTAGTTTGTTCTTCTCCATTCAAAGTTTCCTCTTTCAGCGTCAATATTAAATGCTGAAAAGGAAGAACATTTATCTATAAGACTATAGTTCGATTTGCAATTGCTGAGGCCAATTCGGGTTTTGCTTCAATCTTTGAAAAGTTTCAGCACTGATCGAGTTACTTTTTAAATCAAGTATTTGTAGGTTGCGCCACGTTTTATTCTGGATCAGCATCACCGCTCCTTCATCTTCGATTGAGTTTCCTGCTAATTGTAGGGTTTGCAGGTTAGTCCATGATGTATTCAGACTTAATTCTGCAGCACCTTTATTTCGAAGAGAGTTGTTTGACAAATTAAGCTCTTGTAAGTTAGTCCACGTTGTATTTTTCCTCAACTCAGCAGTCCCTTGCACACCGATTGCGTTGCCATATAAGTTGAGCACCCGCAGCTGAGTCCATGTCATATTCTTACCTAGGTCAATGGCTCCTTTTTCACCAATTGACACTCGGGCTAAATTGAGAGTATGCAGTTGATTCCATGAATTTTTACTTAGTTTTGCAACACCGTCGTTGCCGATTTCATTATTGCTCAAATCGAGTTCTTGAAGATTTACTAGGTTGTTCCAATTTAAATTCACTCCACCTTTCCTATAATTTAAGATTGAATTGCCTCCTAAATAAAGCGTGTGAAGATTAGCCCATGTGCTATTCTTATGTATTAAATCAGCCCCCTCAACTCCAAGATCGTTATTTGACAAATCAAGTACTCGTAGATTGGACCAAGTCACATTATTACTCAATGCTGAAAACCCTGAAGTACTGATTTCACTTTCAGCCAAAATGAGGGTTTGTAGGTTCACCCACGTTCTGTTCTTAGCCAGTGCTATAGCTCCGAGATCACCGATTGGGTTGTTGCTCAAATTGAGTGTGCTTAATTGAGACCATGCTGCATTTTTACTCAATTCTGCAGCTCCTTCCTCCTCGATCGCGCTTTCGGATAAATTGAGTGTTTGGAGGTTGGTCCATGCTGTATTTTTGCTTAATCCTGTGGCTCCCTCGTCACTCAGCTCGTTGTCTGACAAATTTAATAATTGCAAATTCGTCCAAGATGTATTTTTGCCTAATTCTGTCGCTCCTCTATCGCCTATTGAGTTTTTTGCCAGATCGAGTGACTGAAGTTTAGTCCACGTGGTACTCTTACTTAATTCAGCAGCCCCTGTAGCACCTATCGAGTTTCCTTGCAAATTGAGTATTTGCAGATTAGTCCAGGCTATATTCTGACTCAACACCGTTGCCCCTTTGGCATTGATTGAACAGCCAGCTAGACTGAGAGCTTGTAGTTGAGTCCATGAAGTATTCTTGCTTAGCTCAGAAGCACCTATTACCCCTATCTTATTGTAGTCCAAGTTCAGAATCTTGAGTTTGCTCCAGCTTACATTGTTTCCAATAGCGGAGGCAGCCTTTGGGCCAAGTTTATTGTGAGAGAGATCTAATTCTTCTAATTGATTCCAAACGGTATTGATTCCAACTTTCATACCTCCTTCATCGTTTATTTTATTCTTTGACAAAACAATCTTCTTCAGGTTCGTCCATGTAGTATTGCCTCCAATTATTGCAGCATTCGTATCATTATATCTTTTATTGTTCCATAATATTTCAGTGACGTTCTCTGGATTAGAATATTTTAAAATTCGCAGACAATCTTTATCGAAATAGACCGATGGCAGTGTTAAATTTTCCAAATGTTTTGAAGCGATTCCTTCAATCACGTCTAGCAAGTCTCTTTCCTGCATGTCAACCGGGTTATTGTGGAATTGGAGGATTTTGAGATTTTTCCAAATCTTTTTGCTCGACAAGATCCATATAACTGTTTTATCGGTAATTTTGTTGGAACTTAATCCAAGCATTGTTAAATTTTCCCAAGTATCATTGCCCCCAATGTGTCGGCCTCCTTCATTGTCGATCTGATTCTCATGCAAATCTAAAACTTCCAAATTTGCCCATAGTTTGCTATTTCCTATTGCTATAGCCCCTGCATTGCCAATTTTATTTATGCTGAGCTGAAGTTTCCTCAGACTCTTCCAAGTTTCATTGTTCGCTATGATTGCAGCGGTTTTGTCTCCAATTTCAGTACTCGTCAGAATCAACTCTTCTAGATTTGGCCAAGATTTGTTTTTCCCAATTGCTTCACCTCCTATTTCACCAATTCTATTTCTTGATAAGTCTATCTTTTTCAACTGGATCCAATTTAAGTCACTTCCTATTATTTTAGCATGGACTGAAGTCAATTTTGAGCCAAGCAGTGTTATTTCTTTGACTTTTGCTGCTTCTGTTGAGTCGTCTGGGAAGAGCTTATTAATTGTATTCTCGTCAAATAGTTTATAATCTCCTTCTTCCTGAAATAGTCCGACATTTTGAGAAAGGAACTTATGACAATTGTTAACTGCTATTCCTTTTATATTCAAGCCTTTGGTGTTAGGACCTCGCACAGGAAGCTGCAAGCTATCAAATCGATTTGGGATTTGTTTAAAAGATATCTTGTTCATGCCGTCAAGTACAGCGATTTGATTATTGGTTGGGTCAAACGAATAAACTTGCTTAGTTTGCGTGCGTTCTAACGGAGTAAATTTGAGAATCCTAGCGTTGGCAACGTCTTGGATCTTGAGACCAGATTTTGTTGCTGAGAATAAGAGTCCTCTATTTAAATTCAAATAGCACTTTATAATGATATCCCTGCTGTTTTCTTTAGAAAGGGATTTGATGATATATCCTCTTCGAGTGTCCAAAATGTGGCAAACTTCATTTGCTGTTCCTAGCACTATATTTTTTCCGTTTCGACTCAATTTATAGAAAGCATTATCAATATAAGTTTGTTTAAAAACAGCTTTTCCGGTAATGGTATTATAAAGAGTAGCTCCTTCCCCATTAGTTCCCAAAAGAAATAGTTTATTATAATCAGAGCTGATACTGCCCAATTGCAGAAACTGCAGACCTTTGACTGGGAAACTCGTCCAAGCCCCTGAAGTGATACTGTATTTATGGATCGTTTTCCCAGAAAAGAATAGTAACTCTTTCAATACTGAATTATGATGTACTAGTGTGCTATTTTGTATCAGCTGGTAATTAGCATCTAAAGGTTGCTCAGAAGCAATGTCCCAAATGATGAATCTTTTTTCAACCACAGTAACAAGATGTTTTCCATCTTGACTGAATGGACAGTCCATATTCCAAGGAAACTCTCCTGGGAATCTTCGTATCTCTTTTGGATGAAATTTGTTGACAAAAATCTCAAAGACCACGACTTGGCTTTTGCTGATCTCTATGGCGAGCAACCTACCATCCAATGAGAAAGCCATACGGGTTACGTTTGCATTTTTCAGCTTAATCGGAGGAGCTTCATCGAATATGACGTTTTCTAAATTAGCCTTCAAAAAATCAGCATCTTTAAGCCAGGCACCAGTAAAATTCACTCCCTTGAGATTGGCATTCGTGAAATTTATGCCCTCAAATATTCCATAACTTAAATTAGCGCCTGTAATACTGATATTCTCGAGACTTTGATTCGTAAAGTCGAATCCTGCAGCATTTAGAACAGTAATTGAGTTTGCTGCGGCAATCTCAAGAGGAGACTGTAAGGGGGAAAGTCGATCTTTTTGTCGGAAAATGTGAATCAGATTTAAGATACTATTGGTTGCAAGAGTTCCCTCTATAATTGCGTCTCGAAGGAAAAGGATTGGTTGGATAGTAAGTGGACTTCGATTGAGAATTAATCCACTCAGTGCCTGGATGGAATCTTTCAGAGGATCGGTTATTTTAGTAACCTCTTCTTCTATACATTTAGCTAGAAAGAAGTCTCTCAACATAGAGCAACGAAATTCATATCTGAGAGATTTACAATTCCATTCTACAAGAGAATTTAACTCTGACAATAAAGTGTTTTCTTCAATTAACGCTTCGTTCTGAGACTGATGACACAGTTTTCGAGCAAGCTCTTGAAGCAATGCCATTATTCTCTTCTCAAGATGATTTAACTGATCTACTTTTCCGCCACTCTGGTTTACCTCTTGATTATTCAGGGTTTCATGGGTTGTCGTAGCAGTAGATTTAATAATATTATTCATGAATTGGAAAGCTCTCAGCACCACTCTTTTCACAAAATGGTAGGGTGCCGCTGCTTTTTTCGGTTCTCGAGGAACTTCTTGCATTCTTGAAGCAGCAGATTTAATTGTCTTCTCAACTAACTTCTCGATGAGAAAACGATTGCTGAGGATTTTCGATTGAGCTCTTCGTTCAATGCCACCAGCCTGTCCAACATCTTGTGCTGCAATGATCGGTAAAACCTCAACTATAACCCAGAGCATTAAAGGTATTCTTGCTGTTTCTCGTAAGTTATACTCATCGATTAAGTTTTCGATTTCTTTAGCTTGGTACCATCTTGGTGGTTTGACTGCTTGTTTAACATCAAATGGTGACTCTGTTGGTTCCTCGTCCGCTTTGTTTTTCAGTGCTTCCATCTCGTTAGAAAAGCAGCGCTTTCTCAAGTAGCAAAATATCTGTTGGTCAGAAAGGGGTTCAATCTTCCTGTGCAAAAATACACCAATGTCTAACGGCAGCAATGAGTCTTTCATAGGTCCAAATAATAGTTCTCTTCTGTCGGCGCCTTGAAAATACTCTTCTCGGCAAGTAAAAATAAACTTGGCATTGCTCCAATGCATTTCTTGTATTTTGGTTAGAGTGAAGAAATTTTCAGCGTCATCAAAGATTAATAGCAGGCGCGGCAAAATAAGGTTGGTTTGTTCAGAATTTTGCAGCAGACGGATCTCAGTTTTAGTCAAAGAGAGTTCTCTTGCAAGAATGTCAGGAATCATTTCTAAATTCGAGAACTGCTGACTACTGAGCCCAATGTAAATAGGAAACCAATTTCCATTATCTAGCTCTGATTTTTCTGGAGACTCATTCCACTCAGAGAGAAGTTCTCGTTCGAGGCGTTTACAAAATAGAGATTTTCCTGCTCCAGGCTGTCCTGTCAAAAGTAAAATTTTTGGGGATTCTTGGCATTCGTTGCCTAAGAAACGCTGCCTTATATCGAAAGCTAGTTCAAAAAGCTCTGTTTCCTCATTTCTCTGTTTATCAAAGTGGCTATGATGAGTGGGATCGACGGTTGCAGAAATTTCTATGAACAGCTTCAGCACCCTTTCACTATTCATATCACTCAATATTTTTTCTCTGTATTTCTTGAATTTAGCTATTATCTGTGAGTGTTGGTGATCAGAGGATGAGTTTTCGCTTTCATGAGGGAATCCTCCTCTTCGTCTAATATTCTTAGAATTCTGGCAGCGCCAATTCCAAGAGAGGCGAGGGTGAGTAAACGAATCTTTTGTGATATTTTGTGAGTAGTGGGTTAATTCTATGAATTTTTTCGTCAAATAATTTCCAGATGATTTACAATTTCGCTTCATTCTATGGGAGTCGTCATCGCTGTCGTCTTCTTCAGTGGTGCTCCTCCCTCTTATTACCAGTCTTCTATGAAAATTTTTATTTCGCTTGAGAGACATCAATCCGAGCGTTCCCAAGCCACAATCCGCTACAGATAATCTCTTGAGTTTGGTCCATGTTTGATTGAATGAGAGGGTTATCGCTCCTCTATCTCCAATGGAAGGATTATAACTCAAGTCAAGCACTTCGATGTTTTTCCAGCTTTCATTCAATGCCAGCCATGTTACTCCTTGGTAATCGATATGAATGTTACAAAGAGAAAGAGTTTGAATGTCAGTCCAGTTTGAATCTGCAATAAACTTGATGCCAGTGTTCCCAAGTGGATTATCATCTAAATAGAGGGACTTTAAATGGCTGAGGTGAGAATTTCGACAGAGAGCTTTGATTGCTCCTGTTCCAAGGAAATTTCTTCTGAAATCTAAATATTGCAAGGAATTAGAACCACAAGTTCCAAAATTCAAATTGAGGAAAATGGCTTCCGCGCATTTTTGCCCTCTGTCTAATTGGCAGAAGTTCTCTTGATGATTGATTCTTTTGCTAGGATTAGGATAATTAATATTTTGTTTGATAACCTTCTCTGGCTCTCTCATAAAGCGATCATGATCTTTCTCTAATTGTTCTTGAGATTGATTATTCTGAATTAAATCTTGTAGATGATTTCGTTCCATAACTTCGGAAGTTGTTTCAGATTGTCCTGGTGCTAATATCTCTTGAGGAGATAGCTCCATGCTTCTGGTTTCTTTTCTAAATTTTGAGTTTGTATACTATTTTTAAATAAGATAGTTTTTCCAATAAAAATAACTTGAGCTGTATTCGATACGTTATTTATCATTTTGAACCTGCTAGGTAACTCTCAGGATCAATCCAGCCTATTCCTCTAAAATAAATCAGATATATGAGATATGAAAAATTTCTAACAAATATAAGATATCGACCACCTTGCAAAAGCACAATTAACAAAACACCTATTTAATCCTGTCAAAGAAGTATCTCATCCTCCATAAAAAAAATACAAAATTGACTCCAATAGTGTTATCTAGGGCATCAACTCCAAGTTTAATTAGCCAAGGCTGCTTAAGTAAGCAATAGTCCATGACTTTAAAATGTAAAAATGCTCGTTGCTCGAATATTAAAGAATCGTCTCTGCAACTTTCTTAAATCTATTTCAATTTGCTTCAACCTTAGTCACCTCTACTTATTTAATTAACATCATATCCTATGAGCGGAAGATCAAATATAGTCCTGAACTGTCTTACGGTCTTGATCTTACTTCATTACTCGACCGTCTGTAAGATAAAAGAAAAGAGAAGAAATCATAGAGGTAACAATGATATATTTATTCTGCTATGCAACGTTTACAATGATAGTCATCTTTCAACTCTCAACTCAAGATAATCAATTATCTCCTGTAATGCTATTGCGTTTAGACCTTTTGAGTACAACCAAATTCTGGAGAGATCGTGGAATTTCGAATAAGAAGAGTCCTTACTAGATTATTTAGATTTTGTAAATTTTTTAAGCTTTAGCGCAACGAGTAAAAGAAATGCTTGTGAAAATATATGCAAGAAGCAATTAGGATCTCCAGAGGAGGACATAAATTTCTTTAAAGCTAAAGAAGATGAATCTGTTGGTTCTTGGGCATACATGAGACCCGAAGTTCTTCCCTACGACGCAGCACCAGCCTCTTCCGTTACTTTTCTCGATTTCTTTCTTAAGAGAGTGTGCAAGATCTTTTTCTGGCAGACATTCACTGAAAACTTTCATAGCGATTTTTTTCACTTCCTCCTATGGTTTGATTTAGGAAATAAGCTTACAACAGGAATAAGTTAGAGTTGTACTTGCAAGGGCTCTGGCATATCAGTCGCGTTGATCGTGATGGCTGATGTTTCTACCATCTTCTTATTTGATTTTTAATCTTTGTTTATTCAAAATGTATTTAATTCAGACTCTTAGGAGTATTAATTAATACTTTGGTAAAGTGATTAAACGTCAGTTATAAATTTTCTGCAATGATATATGCATAAAGTTCTTAATCATTGTTCAAGGGAAAGCTTTTCTTCTTCAAAGTGCTCGATCAAGTAAACTGCTGGCGCTGTAAACTATTCACACTGGGAGTTCATTAGTTACTTTTCAATGCTGACTTTGATAGAGTGTTATGTTAGCTTTCGGAATTGTGAAAAATCCAGGCATTAGACGAAGGGCTTTGTTTTGGAAGAATAATTGGTTTTCGGTTCACTCCAAGAGTTCGTATTCTAAGGTCTTAGAGGTTAAGGTGCGCTTTTGTTGATGGAAAATAAAAATTAAAGACCATCAAAATTCACGGCTTACATTCAACGGTCCTTACGGTTGATAGTTTATTAATCCTCGAAAATCACGTTCGAACGGATGAATTGTATTATTTGTTTTTCTCTCACACATTCAAATTTGATTTCACATGTATTTTACTGCAAGCCAATTGGTTACGTTATTGTTACTTCGAAGTTCCCAATGATAGAGGTAAGAAATAAAATTCCACAACACAGGACTAACGCGTAGAGGTAAGATTAGTCAAGGTTATTCGACAAGAACATACATCACCGAAATTATGGATTCTGTAAATTTCTTTTTAATTTCTTGAACATCTTTGCAAGTGGGTGCATGTGAATTTATTATCACTAACAAAACTAAGCAGAATAGATATTTTGGTAAAAAAGATCGAAAAATCCAATCTTTTCAGATAAATAGAAGATTTGAATTTTTGCAATTTTGTTAATTCTTAGAGGAAATTTATCCGATGAAAATATTTCCATTCTTTGACGAGATAAATGAGCATTTACTATCACTGATGCTTCAAATCGACACTAATGGGAAAATAGTCCTGCTCAGAATCGAAGCTTTTATATTGCAACACTATAATAAACACATTTATATTTGAATCAAATATCTTCCTTCATAAAGATTGTTCTTACTTTTGTTACATATCTCGCATGGGAATATATTATACAATGGAAAAGTATTCACCTGAACATTTTTTTTCAGCGTAGATAATCTAGATTAGGTTGGAATTAAGTCAACTCTCCAATATTTTAATTTCTAAAAAGTAGAAGAAATGGTGGACAGTGCTGGAGGCTGGGGGAAGCCTATTGTAAGCAAAGCTAAGCCTGTTTTAAATCCGAAAGCACCAGGTAACGACTCTTCATCCCAATCATCTCGGTTTTCTTCTCTTTCCGCAGTCTAAATCGATTTTCTAATACTCTGATGCGAATTCTTTTTTGCTATCCATGAAAAAACCCCCGGTTCTTTGAATTGACCTAGTTGATAAAACAGGATTTGAAGCCAAGAAAAACGTTATACCTGAGGACACCACTGTCGAGCCGGGCATGCCAATTACCATCCGAGCCAAAGAGGGAATTTTTCTATCAGTTCATAATGCAAAACAACCTACGAAAGATGAGGATGGTCATGTCACGAAAGCTGACAGTCTTCCTTTGGCTTTCAGTCCTGATGGTAATTATCTCCTGGTAAATTGGTCCATGGTTTCAAAAGGAATAATATTTGCGATTGTCTAAAGTTTTCGGTCTTTGATGATCTCCACTTGCTGAATCTAACCACAAAGAAGCTCCAAATCTTGGAGAAGGCATACCCTCTTGCCACAGGATTTTCCCCTACTGGAACCTTCTTCTTCTACGCAGGAAAAGCTGAGAAGGATAAATTCAGCCTTAAGGTCCATTCTACAGAAACTTTGGAGAGCGTACGCAATATTTAAGCGACTCTTCTAAACCTTTTCTTTGTGGATGTATAGGTCCTCTCTGTCGATTGCGGCAAATTCAAGCGAGATCAATGGCCATATTTGCAATTTTCTAGCGATGATTCTCTCTGTGTGTATCAAGTGGGTGCTAATTCGTTGCAGATTCGCAACCCTCTCGATAAGTTCAAAGAAGTTGCAGAACTAAAGCTTGCTCATAACTGCGACACCTACAAATTCAGCGAAGCCAAGGATTCTCCACTACTAGCAACCATGTCACTTGAGGTAAAATACCTGGTGCTACGGGAAAACACTAAACTTTATTATATTCTTTTAGAGATTTGTTGGATTCAATCGCACGGAGGCCAAACTTGAGATCTACTCTCTGCCTGATGTATCGAAACCGATCTTTTCGAAAGTGATACCCAAAGCTCAAGAAGTCAAATTCCTTTTCCCTTCAACAGGTAATTTTTCTATTTGAATAAACTCTAATACCCTGTTGCTACAGGAACTGCGCTGCTGATATGGACTCAGACAATTCATGATGACACAGAGAAATCGTACTATGGAGAACATCAGCTATTTTATTTTGATGTGAGCAATTCAATAGCAAAACTACCTTTCTAATTCTTTCACTTGGTTAGGCCACCACTAATAAAATCAAATTGGTCCCTACTTATGAAGGACCGATTCACGATGTAGCTTGGTCGCCTGATGGGTATTCAGCACAGTCTTTGTGAAATATCTTATAATTTTAAAGAAATAATTTCACGGTTATTTCTGGTTTTATGCCGGGTGGTTCAGTTCTCTTCGACAAAGACTGTGTCCCGAAATTCGAGTTTGGAAAGCATCATCGAAATACCATTCGATACAATCCATTCTCAAGATTCCTCTGCTTGGCAGGATTCGGAAATCTTGCAGGTGATATCGATATTTGGGACTTGACTACGCTGTCTAAAATTGGTACATTCAAAGTAAGTTCGAAATTTAGACTGGTTGTCCTGACCTCGCTAAAATATCTAGTCTAATTCAGCTGTCTATTGCGGATGGAGTCCCGATGGTCGTAAGATTATGACTGCAGTTTTAAACCCTCGATTACGTGTTGATAACAACATCAAAGTAATGCTAATTACGAGTTTACTCTGTACTCAGAGTCGTTTCTCCTTTAGGTTTTCAAGTATAACGGGCTGCTGATAAACTCAGTCGACTACAGCCACTCAGAGCTCTACGAAGTCGCTTGGAGACCAGGTTCTTTAAAGATTTTTATGCTAGAAGTTCTTATCTATTTAACTTCCACTAGGAAAATATGAAGATAGACCAGCATCACCCAACGCTTTGAAAATCGCCCAACAGCTGCAAGAAGCCGAAGATAAAAAACCGAAGAAAATTTTCCAGCCAAGAGGAACAGGTAACTCATTGCTGTGAGATTTGCTATTAACACTTGGGGATAGGAATGCTTTCTGAGATGCTTAAGAAAGATAAAGCTCCAACTTCAGGAGGTCGCTTCTTAAATCCAGATGAAACCTTTGGGAACCCTAGAGTGCAGGCTGAAAGAGAGAAAGAAAAAGAGCTTGCTGCAGATGAAGATAAAAAGAAGAAAAAGAGAGTACGAAAGAAAAAGGATAAAGGAAACACCGAAGGAGCTGACGAAGAATCGAAAAATGATTAAGACGAATTAATTGAACGTTTTAAATGAAGATTGTCTTTTTCTGTCAATGCCATCTAAAAATAATTATTCTGGAGCAAATAAGAGTAGATTGAGACGATGATTTATTTAGAGGTTGCATTCTTCTCAGCGAAATCAACGGATCCATGCAAGAAATTCTCAGCTAATATGAAAAATTAACCCTTTATTCTAGTCTCAGCTCTTTTTTCTTTCGGTCTATGGAAATGGATGAACGGATGTAGAAATATGTGAATTTTTTTTGATAAGCTTAACGAGCAGACTCTAGACACGGAATAATGATTAATTTTCGATCCAACTCACTCAGTTATTGAATGATAGAAAAATTATTTCAGTCAAATGCCTGCTTAGTTTATTATTTTTTTCTAAAAAGGTGTTAAGGACTCAATTTAAAGTCAGTTGATGCGTCATTTTTAAGCTCCTTTTGGAAGAGAGAAGTTAACCCGCAAGGATGATTATGATAATAGAAATTATCAGTGTAGCGGATACAGCCATATTCCACAACAACATAAGATTTTCAATTTTCATTTCCAAGTCAAAACGGCTGAACCTCTAACACATGAACAGAGCCCAGATATACTTGGATTTGAATTGATCTCCATCCTTTTCTCTAGTGGCAATTATGAATTGAGAGGATTTTGAAATCCTCATGAACAAAGAAATAGTGAATTGCGTGTCATCTGAACGAAAATTTGAATACTAATTAGAAATAAACTTCGAAACATATTTGGAAAATAGTCGCATCCAAAATGAAAATCACCTCTGAACTCATACAAAACGCTTCGCAGAGACTTAACCCACTCAAGCAAAGAGAGTTGGATTTGAAAGGTAATCAAAAGCTACCTCTGTCAAATTGCTTATGATGTCAAGGCTATAAGATTGCATACATTGAGAACATGGGAGCTACATTAGATTTTTTCGATACAATCGATCTCAGTGACAATGAAATTATTAAGCTTGGCAATTTCGCTTACCTCCAGAAGTAATTACCAAATCTGTCGAGTTTTTTGCTCTCTCTCTTTTGCTGCTTTCACTGGATCTGTATAATCATGAATGTTAACAAAGGCTGACGACTTTGATATTAAATAACAATCGAATCACCAAGATACAGGATATATCTGATAGTCTTCCTAACCTCGAAACTCTGATGCTGGCGAACAATAGAATAAGTGACTTGAATGAAATCGGCAATTTGTCGAATTGCAAAAAGCTCATTCGACTAAATCTTATGGGAAACATTGTTACTCAGGTAAAATCCGCTTTAGCAGTCAACCACAATACTTCACTAATAATACCAGGCCAAAAATTATCGTTTGTATGTTATTTCGCGCATTCCGTCATTAAAATCACTTGACTTCCAAAAAGTGAAGAAAAAGGTACCCCGCTTTGCAATCAGTTTTGAAGCATGTCCTGCTGTGCTTAGGAGAGGGAGGAGGCTCAAGAGCTCTTTGGAAAAGAGCTAGAAAAACAGGCTGAAATAACTAATAAGGACGGATTTGCGAAAGATAAGATGAAGGTTAGCCATTCATTCACTGTTTCGTTTTTGAACTATTATTGATTAGATGATCGTCGAGGGAGCAGGTTCCTTGGAAGAAATGAACAGGATTGAGAAAATGATTGATGAAAAGCTCAAATCCAAAAAATAGTGGGATTTATATGTGAGTTAATGTTAATCGGAAATGGATTTTTCGTTGTAGAGAGAAGTGTGAAGCAGTTTTTCTAGCATTTGTATTTTTGTAGATTCAAATGATTACCCCAGTAATGATAGTTTCTTCCAATGGTTTAGAACAGAAGAGGAATAAAATTCAACCCAAAAAGATTGTAAAACTGTAAATCAGTTCCGATATTCCAATTTTTCCTTTTGAAGCTTGCAAATATATATGAAAGATGCTGTTAAGACTAGTCACATTAATTGTATATGATTATGCAGAATCGGCTTTATCCTTGATCTTTATTTAAACATTGATTGCTACTCAATTTTTAATTTATGAGTCTCGTTTAATAATTTAATAGTATTGAATTATATCACCTCTCAGAAGTAAAGTGTAACATATTTGACCGAAGATATCTTGTACATGGAGCTAAGTGAATTTGCTGGAGTTATTTAACTTAATGCCATATTTTTCAAACAGACACCCAATCAGAAAGAGTTGCTGTGTCCAGCGCAACTGGGTTCATCGAAATCTTTGACACCGAAACTAACAAAGTTGTTAAAACATTCCAAGGAGCAAAAGTTCCGTATGCTATAAGTTGGTGAAAATTCACAACCATTATTCTTAATATCACATTAATAGACTCTTATGCATACCTCGAACGAATGCGATCAATCAATTTTCTCTTTTCGGTACAGAATAATGTGCCAACAAAGACGAGATTCGCTGTATTCGATGTATCAAAAAACTATAAAATGATCTATCAATCCGTAATCCTTAATGCTGGTGAGACGCTATGAATAACTTAACTTTTATTAACGTATTCGAGTGTTAAACAATAGGCTCTTATAAAATCGGACGACACAATAACTTTAAGATTATACAGAAGGCAAAACGGAATCCATCTCATAAAGGTGCCAAAATTGAATAACATCTCTCTTATTATTGGCTACAGGGGAAAAACTGGAAAGTGTTGACTGTAATATGGAAGGTGACAAAATCGCTATCATTGATACTGATTGAAGACTTTCTATTAATCAAGTTGATACTGCTTCATGTATTTCGAATACAAAATTCGAAATTAAACGATCTAGTAAAGATATCTCAATTAAGTCTCAACTCTCGCGATAACCTGTTGATTCATGATAGTAAACTGGGCTCAATGCAAGTGGAATCCGTTGGCAAATTCGCCATTGATCGCTGGAAGTTTGAGGGATTGTTTAATGTGCTTTGACATTGAGAAAGGGAAAGCTCTCTGTGAACTCCAAACAGATGATGGTAATAACCTGACTGTTCTTGCTTGATAGCATCTGAAAAAGACACCTTATCAATTGCTTGGAGAAATGATGGCAATCTTCTAGCCTATGGTAATGCTTCATATAGTGGTGTGTTCGATATCCGTAAGAAAAATGAAATAGCTGAAAAACTGACTTCTGGTAATCATAATATCCTTTACAATTTTATTATCACACCAACAAAATATTATACTTCAAAAGAAAACTTCAACTGAGATGTTCAATGGGATCCCAAGGGAGAGAAACTAATCGTAACTTCAATGTCAGGAGTTAGTATCATTGAAGTTGGATGTTGGAAAATTAACCATCGGTTGATGATGAAAAGTGAGCTATTCTCACAATATACTGTTGTAGCCTTATTACAAGATGGTTTTTCTGGCTGTTTTATTTAATAAGGAATGGCATTACAAAGAGAGTAAAAAGCTTGAATTTTTTATCTCTAAGACAATTCGTGCAATTGAAACACAATGCTATTATTTAAGATATCATTGTGTTTTTCTGCTATCTACCTTTCTCCTTTAAATTCTTCTTGAACACCTACGTTCCAACGCTACAACATGAAATGATTCACTTTTTATCAAGAAGTCGGTAATCAGCAAAAGTACGCTATCTTAGTGAACTACCAATCAATCCCAATTTTGCTTTGTGATGGTCTTATGACACGCAGATTAATTACTGAATTTCTGCAGTTTCCTCTCAAGCAAACCTAATGTCGTCTTGTGAAATTTAGAATAAACTGTTTGAATTTGAAAACCATGCAAAATATGCTTTTGCAACTCCTCCTGCTTTCAACAGAAATTAATACATTTGGATGATCTTCTAAGAGATAGACCAACAATAACTAATTCTATTTTTATTTGTGATGTTTCAAAAAAAATTAACAGTATTATTGTAAGATTTCAAATAAAAAGGAAAATAAAACTTTGAATTGCATTTCATAGAGATGACGACAGCACCTACAAAAACCAATTTCTATCATTCTAGTACAACTAGTCTTAGATTTCAATGACTTTTATACCATTAGGATCAAAAATTCCGGTAAGGAACACCAAATCTTCGTCGAACCTTCCTTGGCAATCTCACACTCCTATCGTCACAGATAGTATCGAGTTCAAGTCTTCAGACGAAATTTTAAAGAAGATCAGCTATTCAGTCAGCGATCACATGCAACACCCTAAAGAAGACGAACGAATTGAAGATTATAAGAACCTGTTTGGAGAAAGCACAGTCGAAGATAATATACAATATCTCAGTCAGCAGCTTCTGCGGAAATCTAAAAATCGTGAGCTTGCTCAACAACAAGAAGAACACAAAAATGAAAAGGAAAAATCGAAAAAAGGACGTCGTACACAGTCACACGCCATCCGATCAACCTCTACAAAGCCTCCCATATATACGAAAGTTGGAGAGTCGCTTAGTGTTAGCAAAACTTTTACTGATGTCGAAAGTAACCCAATCAAAGTGGAGACTTCTCCAATCAGTGTTAACCTTCACATCTCGAAGACAAATACGCCAGACCTATTGGTCACAGAAGGACCAAAAACTCCGCTATTGGATCAACAATCCCTTAAAAACATCGAAAATGAGAAAAGCTGCCAACTCTCAAGCAATCAAAGTCCGGAGCATTCTAGTATGATTAAGGTAACCAATTTCAATGAAACAGAAAGTTTGCAAGCCGAGAAGAATATGAGCCGCAACGAAGACGAAGTTGTTATCGATATTCAGAGGATAGGCTCTTCGAAGAAAAAGAAAAGTCCAGCTTTGAAAAGAGAATTCCTTGGCGTTGTGGGCGATTTTATAAATTATTTCGAAAGTGCGGAATCCAGAGCAAGCTTAGCAAAAGAAGAGGATGAGATATATACGCTGTCTGTAGAAACGGTTAATGAAAATCTGCTGCTTCAGAAAAAATTAGATGACTGTTTAGCTGAAAACCGGCAACTTCAAGAACAAAACCAACTACTCCAGGAGCAGGTCGATGATTTCGCTGGAAAAATAAGTGAATTCCAAAACGCGAATGAAGAATTAACGAATAAACTTTTTGAATCCTGTGAGATTATTGAGCAGCTAAAACAAGTAATAGCTCATCTACTTTATAATGGGCTGCTTAGTATTTAATATTTACTGTAGAAAATTCAAGAGCTTGAAACTCAAAATGCTTGTTTAAATGAAGGTTACAGGGCGATGAGAAATAAATTGGCTCAAAGTCAGGAAATGCTGGCTAAGGAGAAGCGAGACAATGAGACTAATCTGATTGCTTTGAGACGCGCACTGGAAAAGTAGATAAATTTTAAAGTATGAAGGTTTAGCCAGCTTACAATTTACAGGAGCAACAAGCCACTATATCAGCAGTACCACTTCAATAAAGAGAGAAGATTGCATACTGACACCGCGGATGTGAAAGAGAACCTCTTTGAGAATTCTCCAAAAATCCAAAAATTGTTTGGAACAAAACCATCTCAAAATGTCCAAGCAAGCTATGACTTTCGATCAAATTTTGGGAATGTTGGACGGTAAAATTGTTTATCACTGGAAAGCTCGAATTAAATACTTTTGGATTTTAAGATCCAAAGAGTTACGACATGAAAAGGGGTTGTCTCACCACTACACAAAGATAGTAGCTTAAATTCTCCATGATTGCTGGATCATCTTATTGTTAGTCTTCATTACTGATTGATGACGACGATGATGATGAAAATGATCGATCCCAAAATTCTTCAGATCTTGAAATGAGTCCTATTACTTCTCGCAGAAAAACCCAGGTCCCGATCTCAAGTCAGAGTCAAACCTTTCAACCTAACGCGAAAAAAGTAATCAATCAACTCGAAAGAAAGATTTAAATGATGATGATATCAATAGATACATGATCTAAACAAAAAAATATCACACATCAGCAAGCCGGCAAATCTCAAAGAATTAAATTCCGCACCTAACAGGATCTTAACAGCAGTAAAAGCCCTTTGTTCCAAATTTTGTATGAATTTTTTCATTGACAGAGTGCAAGTCAGCTTCCAACTTATTCCTCAGAGTTGTTGAACAAGAAGCTCACTCAAGATCCAAAGTAATTCTTATTATTATTTTTTGTTTTGATCAATGACGATTTAACTGAATGATATAGATCGAAACGTCTTAGACATGACTCGCTTGCTCGACACAATGGGGTATTGTCAAAATTTGATAATCATTATCCTTTAACGAGTCGACAGCAAGATTCTCCAGAAGATTATTCAGCGGCTTACGATTTGGATATAGAGAACGAATCATTCGATATCTACTAGGCTTGAAAAAAAATTATTTAAACTTGATGTTTATACACTATAGTGTTGTTGTTGCCTGTTGAAAAAAACTGCTGGTGTGATATCAGCTATTAAGGCTTTTCCTTAAGGTTACGTCCTCTGTTTATTGGTTTCATTTTATTGCACGAAATTCATTGGCTTGGGAGACCTCAAGCCAACGAGTTAGAATATGCTAATATGAACACGAAATTTTCATAATTATTGAAAGAGTTATCGAAAAAAAAATTACGATTCATTGCTTAGAATTATCATAAAGGAAGTTTTAAAATTTTTAATATAAAATTTATTCTCACCTTCTTCATCATATGAGCACAGCCACACATTCTTTTGACAAGACCCCAAAAGCCAATTCGGATTTGAGCAAGTATTTCGATTCTCAAGAAAAGAGGAAGCGAGAGGTGAAAGCAACTTATCAAATTCACTCCAAAGATGGGTCTCCGAAACATGGATTGCTGCTTTTGAGCGCCCCGTACTACCAAAAAATCAATCAAAAGTCATCCAAAGACCCGGTATTACCATATCAGGAGGCGCTAGCTCGTAAACCTCAGTATAAGATCGCTCAGCCCATCAGGTCTCAGAGTTTACCAAGAGGTGTGGGTCTGTATCCCAATCATCTAGTTCAAGCCAATGAAATTCACTCTAAAAAAAGTGTTGAGCTTTACAGAGAACACGTGCATCGCCAAGAGTCACTTCCTAGCATCAAGCATTCACGACTTAGCAGTATTCAGACAGTAAACCAAAGTAAAAGCCCGAAATCAGAAGAGTCAGTAATCCATGAGGATTTGGTGCGCATTAAGCAGAGTAATCAGAGTGAATTTGCCAATATAATCAAGAAAAAGTATGCGAACAGGCAAATTGAAAAGGGCGTTATGAAAATCAAATCAAAGCCTCTTGACTATACTGCAATTGAATCTGCTTTTTTGCCTCCTTTAGTCAAACCCGAGGATGGAAAGGTATCGAAGCAATCAAGAAGCAGGTCTGTCCCAGAATCAGAAATGCTATCCGCAGAGCTAGCAAAACACTTGGACAGCCAAAGTCAGATGATTGAACCCCTCAAGAAGAAAAATATAAAATCACGCAAAATATTGCCAGAAATCAATACTGACGACAACGAGAATGAAGGACAAGGCACCAATTCAAAAACCCAAACGCGAGACCCGGTAGCCAGTAACCCTGCTGAAAACACAAAGCAGAAGACAATTGATAGTGAGAATTTAAAACAAGAAGTCCCTGTTTCTCAACGGAATGGAGTTGCAGAATCGAAAAATGAGGGTCAAACGCCTATCGTTTTCGTTAAAGATGAGCATGGAAATATTGTTGATCCAAAGCAACAAATACCTAAATTCTCATTAGTAAAAGCATTGATGAGGCTTGGACAAAATGGTGAATTCGACAAAGGACAAACGGATAGAGATACCAAGAAAGAGGGATCTGAAAGTTCTCATACTGAGAGACTGACTGCTTCGCATCGAGAAAAACTTGAGAGCGCAAATAGAGAAAGACCTGATAGCTCAAAAAGAGGACGAGAAGGGACGCCCAAATTAGAAAATACTATAAATAGAGGACCACTAGCTATGTTTACAAAAAGAATCAACCCTGATCCTGCAAATAATGGAAAGATGAATAGCAAAGGAGGGAAGAATGGAAAAAAAGGAAAATCTGATAAAAAATACATAAATTCGTATGTGAACCCGCTCTATAAGGACGGGAGATTTATTGGTCCTGAATCGCTGCCAAACCTACATTATAAAAGGCCGAAGATACCCAAAAAATTTAAAAACTCCGTCAAGATACAGTATCCCAATGTCCATATCGAAACCAATGCACATGAAAACGTCATTGATGTATCTTTTGGAGAGACATCAGTTGATACAGATACTTATAAATACTATAAAAACCTGCATAAAGAATATTTTGATAAAAAGCAGTTGAAACGAGCCGAGCTTTATGAAAATTTAATGAGTATGAATCTCGAAGACAAATTTCAAGGAATAGCCGGAGAGATCGAAAAATTCAAGGTATCATTTACTTCCAAAGGCTTCATTGTTAAACAAATATTTCTAGGAAATAAAGAGAGTGAATAAGCAAAGGACTGATGCAATGATAGAGAACAAGGACAATAAGTCGTTTTTTATAACCAACAAACCATAAATTTACTTCAAATAAAACGCGCTGTACTAAATTTTGGAATGGTAATGCCTTCTTTGGTGTGAAATAATTTGATATATTTTTGAATAAGTGTTAATATTATCAAAAGACCCTATGATAGATATGTATCTAATGAGTCAATGCCCTTTATGAGCCTCATTACTTACTCTTAATTTATTTTTTCAAGAGGAAAACAAGCAAATAATGACAGTTTTAACCAATCCGATCTAGAGTTTATCCTACAAATTGTCCATGATGGGACGGAGAATTAGATCAACGCGAAAATTCAAGTGAATACAATGATTTACTGCAGATATATTTAAGCGATCTTCTATAATAATTAAAGTTGAAAAAGTCAGCTGGAAATTTATTTTCTCATGAGATTTCTGCCTCATCCGCCCTTCCTAATGTTTATGATGTCGTTGCATTGGTATTAAAAATGAGAAGAGCAATTTGCTTCTGAACTGAAAAGAGGGCATTTTATTTTATAACTCTCAAAATTCTTTGAAAAGGTGAGCAGAAAGAACTTTATGAAATGATTCATAACATTATTCGAAAACTTTTCAATTATCAGATATATTTACTTTGGTAAATGTGGGTTGGAGCCAAACATTATTTGAATACATCGTTACACATTCAAAAAAACAAAAATTTCTTTAGCTCTTTTATTTCTTTTTCAGACCAAGTGCTTTTTTGTTCGTGAGTCTGGTCTTTGGATACGTTCTATGGCACCGATCGCAGTCTGCGAGATCTTCATTCCTTCTTGGTATCAGTGTCCCGAACGAGCTGGCTTTCATCCTTTCCTGCTCAACGAGTTTTGCAGCATTTTTCTCGTGAACCTGTCTATTTAGCGTCTCCAATATGTCCTTCTTGTGCAGATTGCTCTTCTCAAACGCTAATCGTTGTTGGTCATAGAATCGATTCATATGGTCCTGAATGTTCATTCTTTCGGATTCTTTTTCTTTCGCATGCAATTCCTTTAAGATAATATATGAGTAACATAACAAACAATCTGCTACCTTGTCTTTCTGCTTGCGAGCGCGATATTCTGCCAGTTCCTTCATAATTGTAGCCATCTTTTGTTTGTCGTGCTCAAGACGACGCTTTTGAGCCTGCAACGAAAAAAAAGTTCATGAGTCTTATTTAACTTTTGGTTATGTTTTACTTCAGCGGCTTCCTTAGCGAGAGTCTCCAGGCTTCTTTGTTGCTCATCTAACTCTCTCTATCGAAGTTTGTTTAACAAATGAAAGTTTATTGAGTTTACTCTTCTATTTTCTTCTCTTTCTTGTGTTCTCTGGGCTATCTGGTCTGTAAGCTCTTTCTTTAACTGTTCTCCGCCTGGGTAGACTTTGTTGCCACTTCTGTCAAAGTTGAGTCCGGTATTTCCTTCTGCGATCTTCGGAATTCTCTTTGGGCTGGATTGCAATTGCTTTTGCAGCTCCTCTCGATAGTGTTCTCGCTTAGCTTTTTCGAGCTCCAAAGAGCGTTGATAGCTTTCCAGATTAACTCGTTGTATTTCTCTTTCAAGTTGCTGATCTTTAAGCTTATTGCTGGCTAGTTCTGCCTTTTTCGAATTGATTTGATTATTCATTTCGTCTCGAATTCCCTTCATGAGGTTCTAACATTGAAACAAATGGTAAATTTAGGGGCATTAAAGGAAAGTAATACCTCTTGGGATTGTTTTCGCAACAACTCGAGTTCTCTATAGCGTTGAAGTTCCTTCTGTAAAGCTTCTCCTTCAGCAAGTTTTTCGTTCTTTGCTTGTTCCTACAAACCATAATTACTCACAATTCAATCCTCTTCAAAATACCTTAGCTTGATTCTTTTTGTCCATATCATTCAGCCACGAGTCTTTCATACCTTGCATTCTGAGATGTTCTGCCGTTTCTAATCTCATTTGAACCTATTTCATCATCACTTAACGATAATCGCTGGTAATAAGATACTTCATTTTCTGATGCTAACTTCTTTTCAAGTTCTTCCTTCTCAGCTTTCTTTGCGCTCTAATACCACATTAATTAAAGCCATTGGATACACAAATCATTGTACTTGAAGTGCTTCTGCCTGCTTTTTTTTCTCACGAATTTGATCCAAAAGCTCACTACTCACTTGAGTTGGTGTTTGGACATGAGGATTCCAGTATCGTGACGATGTAGTGAAAGGCGAAGGCTCTCTTTCGAAGCTTGTTTGAAGCCTTTCTTTTTGGTCGTTAGTCTCAAATTGCATCGTTTCAGCCAGCATTTGTAATTGATTTAGGTGATTTTGCCTTCTTTCTCTGTCAAGTTGATCGAAGACTTGCGTTCTTTCAAGAATGAACTGGTCTCGGTGCTCAACGTCGCGTGATCTCTCTTGAGCCTTCTTTTCTCGCCCTCTATTCACTTGGTCCTGGAGAGTTTCTCGATATGTTGACTGATCCAACTATGGTCATAGATAGAGCACATCCAATAGAAGGGTATAGTTTACTTTCGATTTTAAAAGTCTCTCAGCCTCAAGCTCTCTCCTTAACTTCTCGCTCTCTCTAAGAGCTTCTCCTTCAAGTTCTTTCTGTCTTCGTTCTTCAATCTAAAAAATTGTGAACCCTTCAATAATTCTAAAATTTACTCTGCTTTTGAGTCTCTGTTCGATCATTTCTAAGTTCGTTTTAGTTAAAGATTCTCTTCGCAATTTTTCTGCTTCAGCTCTCCTCAATGCCTTCAGATTGAAGGATTTATTTAATAAACCAAAAAAAAATTCATAATAGTTTTACTTCTTCTCTTCCATGTTCGAGTTGACGTAAATATTCCTGCTCTTCTTTTAATTTGTCCTATAAGAGAATATCAAAAGTTAATAGAAAGAATCTACTCTGGAAAATACTTCACGAGTCTTTGCTTTCAGCTCCTGATTTTGTGAAATTTGGGCAAGTAATTCATTATTAAGTTCATTCGGGGTGAGGATATTCTGATTGCAAATTCTGCCAGTGAAGTTGAGCCCAACGCAAGGCTCTGCTGACTGAGCCCTCTGTTTCTTTCTTCGCTCATTGTCTTCTTCCATCTGTCTGAGCAGGTCCTCCTTATAGCGAAGCTTGGACTCACTGGTTATTCCACGAGAACCGAAGTTATTAATGACTATATCAAAAAAAAAATCAGTTTGTTTTACTAACACAAGAAAACTTACAAGAAGATTCTTCAGTTTCTCTTCTTTCAGGGCTAGCACTCTTTCTCTCATCGATTTGCTTCATAAGGAATTGTCGATACGCTTCCATTTCTTTATGCTTCTTCTCATTTAAGAGATTTTGGTGTTCCCAGTGCTCAGCCAGCTGTCTTTGTAGTTCCTCACCTTCCTTTAATTTATTCTGTCTGCTTAGCTCTCGATTTTTTCTAGCAGACTCAACATCATTTTGAATGGCTCTTTTGTATTCTTCTTGCTTCAGTCTCTGTCTTTCAGTTAAGTTACGAAGAATTTCGTCTTCCAAAGCTCTCTTCTGGTCAAGCTCCTCTTTAGCTTTCACAGTCCTTTCGTACCGCTCTTGCGCTTCTTTCTCTTGTCTCTCTTTCATTTGATCAAATAACGCTTGTTTCAGATCTCCAGTACTCATATATTTTCTCTTATCCCCTTTTAAAAGGAGACTTGTTGACTCGGCGGTTCTTTCTGCTTGATATCTAGCCGTTTTAGTTTTTTTGTCCTCATCTATCTGATGAAGAAGCTCTTGTTGGTATTTCTTACTGCGCTCTAGAAGTTTTTCGAGTTTTCCCTCATCCATTTTCGCAAGCTCTTCGAGTTGCTGTCTATACTCACTCTGCTCTCTTTCTTTCAACTCCCGCAGCTTCTCTCGATGCTCTTCACCGACTTTCCGGTTTGAGAGGCCAATCTCACGTTTTAATCTGTCAAGCTCGTTTCTTTTGCGGTCCTGTTCTTCATAGAATTTCGCACGACCCATGTTCTGAGCAAGAAGTAGTTCTTGCTCAGCTTTAGCAGAATCACTTAGCATTTTTTGCTTCGACGAAGCAAGCAAATCGTTGACACAAGGGTCGCAGAGCAAAGCATCGCTTTTTGAACTCACAGAATCAGAATCCTTTTGAAGTGGAGTCTGTGGCTGCTTTTCTACTTGAGCAGGTGATTGCTTCTCAACTTGGATATCAGTATCTTTAGTTGGAGGAGAGTAGGACACCACAGCTTTTTCAACGACGGGTTCATCAATTTTTTCTGGAGTTTGATGCTCAGGTTCCTGTGTTACAGGTGCTTGTCGAGTGGGTTGATAGTCGAGTGATTGATCGACAGCAGCGACAGGACTTTTTTCGGTCGCTTTCTCGATAACCTTCTCCTCAACATCTTGTTTGGGTTGTTGGTATTGAGAGGCTTTACTATCGGATGACTTAGCCGTAGCGAGTTTTCGAGCGTAAGGTTTCGTGAACTCATCATAGTAAACATTGCCAGCTGGTTCAATAGAATGGAAGATATTCCCATCTCGCGTCGTTCTGGCATAATTGAAAGCGGTAGCTGGTCGCTCACGAGCCAAATTCGCACTGTGGAAGCTCGTTTCAGATAGCTTTTTCTCTGGTGTAAATTCAGTCGTCTTCTGAGGTTGTCGGCTTTTCTTCGAGGTTGAGTTGTAGTCAATTGAGTGGAAGAGACCTCCATCGCGAAGGGTTCTTGCATAGTTAACGGCAGTGGATGGGCGCTCCTGAGCTGTATTCTCATTTTGAGGTTTTGCCTCTGAGCTCTTTTTCTCAGTTGTACACTCGAATGGCTTGGGGCTAGATTTAGACAGCCCGTTTTTATCTGCTTTTAAATCAACTGAGTGAAAGAGTCCTCCATCGCGCAATGTTCTTGAATAGTTTGTCCCTGGAGATTTTTTCTCGGAAATTTTGCTCAAGGAATCTTGGCCATTCGCCGAGCCTGCTGGTTTGGTTTCAGCTTGTGTTTGCTTTTCTGCAGGCGCATTCTTGTTAGCTTGTTTTCCATCGGTCAGTTCGAGATGTCGGGGAACCAAAGAACCCCATCTTTGGGTTTTGTCCGATGGCTGACCATTAGATGATGGGCTTTGGAAAGTTTTTTCGCTTGACATCGACTTAAAGTGCTCCGCTGAGCCAATCTTGGCTGATACGTCTCTTTTTCGGCGAATCGGAGAATAGACTCTGTCGAACGGTCTTGGATCACGAGAGCCTGGGTAGTCAGGCTGAGTAAGAGTGGGATCGGCTTTTAGCCAACGGTTGTACGCTACTTTGCCTCTTTGATTTGATGATTGAGCATCCACCTTTTGAGAAGAGGCATTTTGAGTCGTCTCTTTTTGAAGAGATCCAGTTAATCCTTCATTTTGGTGTCTTATGGTTGTATGCATTGAGTTATTACTACTTTTTTTACTTATTGGCGATCGTTTGCAAACAAATTTCGCTCTAATTATTATGCAATTTTCGAGTTGCAAATTGCATAAAATCCTAACAAACTCTAACGGACTTATAAATAATTTTATTGTAAAATCTTGATAAAAAGTTTAAAGTCTTGACGCAATTGCAGCACCTTGATCTCGATAACTTAATGAAACAGCTAAAAAAACATAATGCTAATAAAGCAACCTGGGAAGACTAGATTAACATCATTTGATGGTAAGTATTAGGTTTGGTAACTATTAAGTACTGTTAGGTATCTTCTTTGTTGGAAGAGTCAGAAACATGATTTACAGGCAAATGATAGTGTAATAGCATTTTTTCAAATATTGTATGTCAAATTGAAATTCTTAGGTTATATAGAGAGATTGAGAACAGACAATATATAATTGCTTATGAGACATGTGACAGTTTGTTGTGTACAAATTCCATCTTAGTAGTAGCCTCGGCTCTATAATACAGGAAATAGAACTGAATCGGTGTACTTGACTCACCAAAGCGTCCAATGAAATCGGCAACATCTAAAATCTAGGGCAAATGGATTCACGAATTTTAATCAAATCACTTTTTCATTATTCAAGATTTAATACTACTATTTACGAAATTGAGTCAAGAACGTCTGCATCATTGATGGTCGGTCTGGATGCTCCTGCTCACGCAAACTAGCTGTCCTACCTCAGGCACCACTCTCCATCTTCTTACTTACATCTGAATGGAACTCAAGAGTCGTTTGAATCAGCATTGGCGCGATCCGCTGACTCCAGGACTACGATACTCTTTTAATAATTTTAAAAGAGAATTATTTTGGGAAGGATTTTCTATAATCAAGATCTTATTTGTTAAATGATTCGACTCTACTCCTCAGTTTTCCAGCGGCTTGACAGTAAGAACTATGGCAAAGATGTCTTCTGTCATACACGACTTTCGAAAGATTTGGATGAGCTTCGGTCTCCTCAAAAACTCGACACTCAAAAAACGATGATGAAGTACTCCAATCCTTTGTGGATGGAGAACATCTACAAGATGAATGTGGAGATTCTTGCCTTAGAAGGCCGCTTCAAAGACATTATTTTCAAAGTATTTACTTTTTTGGAACTGTTGCCGGCAATTCTTCCTTTCTTAGTTTAATATTTGGATCAATAAGGACTACCCGTTCAAACCTCCTCATATCTCATGCACAAATAAGACTTTTCATCCAAATATTCACGCAGAAACCGGAGAAGTAGCCCTTACGATGCTTACAGACTCAGAATGGATTCCTTCACTGAGGTAATGAAATTACTCCATGGATTATGATGACTCATGGCATTTAACTGATTCCATAGCTTGAATTTCATCATATTTGCGCTACAACTCATCCTTATCGAACCAGATCTTACATTTATCCCTGACTGCCTCGACAATATACGCTGCGCCGATTTGTACAAAAATAGTCCAGAAGAATTTATGAGTATTTTGGAGTATATAACTGAGAGAAATGAGAACCTCTTCTGTAACTTTGCTTAATCTCAATGATTTTGCTAACAACTTAAACCCTGTACAGATGTCCCATCAGAAAAGAAATTCGAGCAGTCAGCCTATGATTTCCGCCAGAAATTATTCATCCAGAATTTTTACAATCAGAATGGAATGGAGTGCGAAAGCGTCGGAGACAAGATGACAATTTTACCAACAAAAGATGACGATATGATTGTGTTAGAGGAATTCCAAGAAGATCATTTTGGAGGCATTAACCCTCTGAAAAGAGCAAGAGATGACGGAATGTTCGATAATACAGGATTTTTAAAGCAGCTTAAGCTCAAATAAGCCTTTCAATTTTTTGCCGAAATTTATTTATTAGAGCTTATGTCTGGTTTCTCCATGGAGAATCTGTCGTAGGCTTTACAAGGCATTCTCGAATTAGTTCTTGCTTATGGTAATGAAATGAAATTATCCTATAGTGTGCGTAAAGTGCACTTTGTATAATCATTATTCAGACAAATTTAACAACTAAATCGAGATTATGCGGATTTGATTTGAAACTGTTCATATTTTAATGGGTGTTTTAGTCGAAAAAACGAATGATCTAAGCTGAAGAATTATCGGGACTTAGTAGCGTGTCTTTAGTGAGTAATAATGGAGCGTTAAAATCCCAATTCAATTATATAGTTACTGTAGTAGATGTGGCAAAAAATGATTTTTTTGAAAAACATACGTGAAGTATTAAAAACCATTCGACAATTTACTTATCTGTAAAAATTTAATAGAGCTAGGTTCAATCCTATAATTTGTGGAAGTCAACAAATTCATGGTATCTGATTTCAGATGTTTGTTTATTTGAAGTCCCTTTACAATGCTCACAGTTCCAATAATATCTCCCCTCATTAGCGCGTGATAACGAAGCTTTCAATTTATTTGGAAAGTTGCGCGGTATATCTCTCATAATCTTGAAGATTGAGCTGAAGTAATAGATCTCTTCGCTTCATTTGGAATTTTTTTAAATCCAGTTGCTTCCTCAAGGTCGAGCTGTTCGTATTTTTGGGAGTCGAAAACGGAACTTGTTTTTCTTCTTCAGTTATAATCTGGGATTCCTTATGAAAGTTTGAAGTGTCAGTTTCGTTCTTGACGATTGATTTCAGTGGACCTTCCTTCTCTCTCAGGTTTTCCCAATTAAAGCCTGCAATATTTTGTTCAATTAGAAATGAATTAGTATATAGGAATAGATACCCTTGAAAAATGGATGCTTTTTAATTTCTTCTACACCCTGACTCCCTAATCTCTTCGCTGGGTCCTTCGTAAGTAATTCTGCTATCAAGCTTTTTGCCTCTGGAGTGAGATATTCGCTACCATCTTCAGTATGAGGCCATTCGATTCTCAAATTAACAATGTTGTCAAACACGCCATTTACAGTCTCGTCATTGAAGGGCGGTATTCCTACAAGAAATTCGTAGAGGATTACCCCGACAGCCCACCAATCTATCGATTTATCTGTGTTTGTCAAACCTTGAATAATCTCAGGAGCCATGTAGTCTGGAGTTCCAATAATTCGTATCGATTTATGCGGTGTAGTTTCTCCCTTTGCAGGCGGCTTTATCATGATCCGAGCCTGAGAATGCTCGCTGCTGAAGCTTGATCTATTATTCTCCTGGCTACTTCTCATTTGCACTGGCGACAGAATGTTTGAAGTCTTTTTCACAAAGGGGCTCAGATTTTCGTTGTTAGACGTCCTGGAAACCTTGCTTCTGTCTGGAGTTATGAGTTGCACAGAATTCATCTCCTGACTGTCTTTTAATCGCGCTGGGGATGAGACTATTGACGTTCTTTTGATAAATTGATTCAAATTTTCATTATTAATTGAAGCTCCATTAGCCATATTGGAAGTCATATTCATATTTGGTGAGCGAGGAATGAGCTCAGGTGTCTTTGGCTGACTAGCTTTCAGCATAGGAGGTGTTTTCGTACTTAGATGCCTCTTTTGATCGAGTCCGACTTCTGACAACCCGAAATCGGCAAGTTTGACATGTCCCTTCGCGTCAAGAAGGATATTATCGGGCTTTAGATCTCTGTGAACTATCCCAATTTTATGCAAGGACTCTATCGCAAGGATCAACTCACCAATATAGAATCTCGCGCATTTCTCTTCTAAGAACCCATATCTCTCCAAGATGCTTCCAAAATCACCTCCAACCATGTATTCCATCACAAAACAAATGTAATTCCCATGGGTGAAGGTGTATACAGCTTTTACCACTGAATCTCCTTCGAGTCTCTCGAACACGTTCTTCTCAGCTTTCAAACTGGCTATTCTATTTTCGTTCATTTTTTCAGAGGAGTTTATGAGCTTCATGGCATATAAGTCCCCTGTGAGTTTGTGTTTAACGAGCCAAACCTTTCCATAGGCCCCTTTCGATATCATTTTAATGAATTGAAAGTCCTCTATTGAGGTTTTGTGCTGCTTTTCAGGTCTCCAATTGAAAGAATGATAAGCGGTGTCGCTGAAATAACCTTTCAGTGTGGGAGACACTAAACATTGTAGTTCCAAATCGTTCTTAGTAGCATTTTCTTTTGAGGCAACTTTCTCCATTTTAAGAGGCGATGTTGACCAATCTCGTCTAGCACTATTATCTTTGCTGATCGATGAATCATCGTTTTCAATTGATTCTTCTCGACCCTTTCTTTCCTCAGTCTCATCTTCTGCAAAAATTTTTTGTTTCGCAGCAGCCGAAAAACGACTTTTCGGGACTATTACATGCAAACCGTTGTGGAGGTTGGATGGTCTTCGTAAATCTTTAGGTGCGGTGAGAACTCTTGGTCTACCTTCATCCTCATCAGGTAGGGCAATGTGCTCCTCAGAACATATTCTAATGCAAAATGATAAACCCAACAAAATTTAGCAAGAGATTTTTACTTTTGAATTGTCAACGGCGTGTATTCGTCGTCTTTCTCTGGACTCTTGGATCGGGGAAGCTCTTCAGAAGGTCTTCCCTCTGAAGCAGTTTGTTTATCAAATTGAAATGGTGAATTATAGGATTCTGAGCTTTCCTGGGAACAATCAATGAATTCAAGGGTGCTGACACCCTTCTTTAAAATGTCTTTATATAAATTGCTCTGACGTGAGGATTTCGACTTGTCTTTCTTAATCAGCTCTTTGATCTTTTCCTCTTGTATCGTGTCAGTATAGTGATCCATCACTTCACTAGGAGATGATTGCTCTCTAGAAAAGCTGCTCAGTTTGTTCCGTTTGGTTTCTGGGTTCACCGTCGATTGTGAATATGAATTAGCGAATGGTGAAGTTTTTTGCGAGTTGAGCCTGGGCAGACTCGGCGAATTTTGCTCATTAGGAGAGTTACCTTGTGGAGACATAAGCGTCCCACTCTCACAACTTTTTTTCAGATGAGGACTGTTTGAAAAAAAGCTTTTAAGTCGAGGACTATGCAGACTGTTGCCTGAACGAAGCTCAGCCGTTTCAACTTGAAGAAGCCTGCGACATTTATTGATTTGAGGCAATTCAACGGGTTTGCTGGCTCCAGAAAAAATCGATTCTGAATAAATTCTAACTCGTCTCTCTACATCATCATTGCCTACAGCTCGCTGTGGACTGTACGTCTGCAGCTTGAGAGGTTTTCTCTTGGCAATTAGGTTTTTCACTTTCGGAGAGGCTAAATTCATACTCTGGCTCTCGTTGGTGATCTCTTCCTCTTTCTCGACGAGAGCCAGCTCTTTCTCCAGTTTTGACAGCTCCAAGCTCAACGTTATTTTTTTCTACGCAAAGGTCATCAATCAGCGAGCACAAAAATATTATTTACAGAAATCAGCTCTTGAAATCTCGAAATCAGTCGCACTGTTCCACCACCTTCGAGGTCTTTAAATTTTCTTTCCAGCTCAGCTAGCAGACCTCTTTCCACTATTAATTGCAGTATGGAAGATGACTATTCGGTAATAAAATGAATAATTTACGTCGATTATCGTAATCTGAAGAACCAATGCGAGTTACTCGCTCGCCATATTGAATAATCTTTTTCAAAAGTCTGACTTTTCTGAGCATATCGTCTATTTTATTAAATTTTTCTTGAGTGTTATGGAGTTTGATGAGAAGTCTGATATCCTTAGTAAGTTCATTCTTATGCTTGGAGGCATTTTCTATCTTCCGGAGAATGCGATTATTCAAATTGATAAGTTTGTCTCTTTTATCATGATATGCTTTGCATTTGTAAGAATGATCTTTTAGCACTTTAATTGGCACTTCATGCTCACATATTCGGCAGATAATTGTTGACATGGGAATAATTCGAGAGGCTTGGTTTGGTGAAATTCCTTATGAGATTGAACTTGACTAAGCTCCGATATAGTATTATCTGCTTGACAAAAAAATAAAAATTTCATCACAGCTATCTATGAGTTAGAATCAGTCAAGAAGTTTTCGAAGGATGGGATTGATGGTTCTAAAGTCAGACCAAAAATTAAAGAAGGTAATCGAAAATTAACTTACTGAATTTTCGGAGGGTTGATAAATTAATTGATTAATTACTGATTTGGCAGTTTCGCACTTTAAGCAAGCGTTTTCAGCGAGGTAGATACACCTCTCAGTTAACTTCGTACAATGCACTCACCGAAAACGAGATTGTGACTCCAATATTACAAAGAAGCCCAAATAACAATTAGACTACTAAAGAGTCGTTGAGTGCTAAGACTAAAGCTCAATAGTTAGTTCGTACTCAGACGTTTGAGTGATGGATTGGTTTCCGTAAATACAAATAGACAACATATTTTTATCAGTCTATAATTTCATTTGGGCGTTTACTGACTATTTGAGTTCAGTCATTTAATTACATTCAATGCGCTTAATAAATGGGTAGTTTATTTTGTCAATTTACGAAAGCATTGATATACAGTATTCTCGAGTTTTTAATCGAATAATAAAACTTTCTGTCAGTTTCTTTTGTTAATGAGTTTTGATTTGGAGTGAAGATTTCTCTCTAAAAAGATTTGACCTTTTCTTCAATGTTGAATTACGAATATCTTCTGAGCAGAATGATGCTGATTAGATGTATTTCTCTGGGTTTGACTATCATTTCTGTCGATTAGAGATCATAATCAGCAGTACTGGAATCTATCTATAATTTATTAATCTAAAATACTCAACAAAAAACTTTCTTTTATTTATCAAAAGCCTTATGTTAGATTGGCAAAGTTTTATGAAGTTGAGGCGAGGCGTTCACGCTCTTTGGAGAGCGAAGTCACTTCATGAATAAAAATTTTGTTCTACAAGCACGATTGGAATATTACTGACATATATTTTGGTTTGGTAACACTAGAACCATATCGTGAGCATTTGAGCTTACTTTACATTATTTTTCCAGGTAGCTTCTACATAATTACAATCAAGATTATTATTAAAGGCTTTTTTGTAACTATTTAACAGCGATCTCTGCATTTCTCGGTTTTGCTTGCATGTATAGTATTGAAATATTAATTCACATAAACTCACAAAAGGACTTCATGATTATACCTCTATTCATAGCCTATCAGCAATTTGATAGCAATAGAAAATACTCGCATAGGAAAATGTTTCTTGTAAAAACTGAGTGTTCATGGTTTTCATTTCAGAACGAAAGAAATTGGAAGAGGAGTTCAAAACATCTCATTAAAATAAAAAAAATTGTTCAGATTCCACTGCATGGTAACAACTGTGGCCATCAACGATCGTTTTGACAGAATTCAAAGGTATCTCATGAATCTGCTATACTATTCTTTCTCTCTACCAAAGTTAATCGAGAAAATGGTTTGACCTTGAGATTCAAAAACCTAATTTTATACATTATTCAATCAGGAAGAAATCTCCACTACAATGGAAAATGATCTACTGAGATCGACATGAAGCGAAATCTAAGGCAGCCATTGTGAATTAAATAACCTAATTATTCAAAGTTGAGAATATGAATTGTCGCACCTAATCTATTTACTCCGATTTTCAAGGCTGCAATCGAAAATAACTTTTTGAACAACTGAACTGAGAACTTATTACCGATATTCACAGTTCTACTGAATATCTGTATGTTCAGCCTTTCAAAGAAATTTTCTTTGTTCTAAAGAACTTCGAACTTCTAAAGAATCAAAGTTTTCAGTTTAAACAGATATTTAGAATTTTCAGAGGGTGCTTGACTGTGCGTGGCATCTGTCGGTCACGCAAAATACTAAGCAAACAAATGGCATCTGAACTTTATTGTTGCCATCAGATATCAAGGGATGTAGTCTGTAATGACCGGCAAGCTTACAGAGTATAATTTTGAAAAATTGACATAAAATCAGGATTTTCTTCTCTCAAATTTCTGTATTTGATTAAGCAGAATGAGTCAAAATGGAATTATTCTGAAGAATCTGAAAATTTTGTTAAAATGGAAAATGCCTTCAAATAAATTTATCAATCAGCACTAAGAAACTAACCAATGGAGCTGTAACTAGCATTTCCACTCTAAATTCACTCAAGGAATAGCCTATTCGTTAGGTACCAGAGTGCTTTTTAGAGAGACCGCATCTTATACTAATTATACTCTGACAAATCATGTTTGTAAAGTTTCTATTAGGAAAAATTTTCCATTATTTGTGTTTAACTCACGAACATTTCGCATACTTCCGGTTCTCTACTGAGTTATTTTGAAAACCTCAGGACGGTCAATAGGCTTGGTAGTCTCTAATAAAGAACAAGCAACACGTGAGAGATTGCGAAAAGAGGTCCTTGCTTCAAATATGAATAATGGATATATTATGACGACTTCCATCTTCTGCCGAGGTCGCTTCTCCTGGGGACATATCTGAAGAACCATCGAATAGTTCCAATTAATTTACTTCTATATTAGATATATTCTTACTCGAAGCCACTTCTTCTCTTTTTGTGGATTAGAACATTCTTTTTTGATTATTCTTAAACTCATCACTGAACCAAAACATAACAGACAAAAAGCACATTCTGTGCTGAAACTCTTAAGCTGTTACTGACTGGACCAATTTATTCTGAAGACTCCTTACTGTTTTTTTGCTGTAGTAATGGCTATTTAAGGCGAGAGAGCCCACCATAATTATTAAATAGTAAATTGGTTAAAAAAACTTAGAAGTCATTCGTAATGACCTCTCTTGTTTTAGCTCCTTATCCAAAATCTCAACTATCAATATTAAACAACTCTCCCCCGATTGAGCAACTTAATCCTCTAAAGCAAGTTCAGACTGAAATTGCTCCAACAAAACGTCAAAAGATCATCGCAAATAGAAGAAGAAATTTCCAAATGAAAAAGAAAACGGAGGTAAAACTCTCCAGAATTGTTCCAAATAACATTTCTCTTAGCTCTGCAAAAATTACATACTTGGTGAGCCTTGTCCTCTTGGGGAGAAATGCTCCTTTGCTCATGGCTATGAGGAGTTAAAGCCGAGGATCAATGCGTCGACTACTTTCAAAACAATTAAATGCAAACATTATTATGATCAAATGTTCTGCCAATATGGCCCTCGCTGCCAGTTCTTACACAATGATAGGAAAGGAGAAATTCAACAGATTAAATTAAACTACACACAACTGCTGACCATGATGGAAGATTCTTATGTCGTGAAGAAGGTAGCCTCGTCTTCTCAATCGGTTGAAGACTTTCTTCAAGCAAATCTGAATCTTGAGGCAAATCGTATTCCACGATTGGCCGTGTTTGAATCATTGAACTCCTCAGAATAACCCCCAAACCCCACAATTATACTTATAATCCCAGGCCTCAATACGAAACAAAAGAAAAGAGTTTTGTGGTTGTTAGTACTTAATTAGATATTAATTCAATTGTTAAAGATAGTAATAAGCTTTCCTCACTTAAATTAATAAGTTTCATGGATTCCATTATATATTATAGACTAATGTTTTTGAGTATCGTCTGGCAATGAACACGGATATGACATGATTGTTTGGTACTATATTATTTATATGTCTTTATTCTCATCCATTTTTAAACAACATAAAAAAAGTTGACTTGTTCTGGTAAGATATTTATTTAAAATTTCAGATTCCTAAGTTCATGTTAAACCATGGGAGGCTGAAGAAGATTTGGAGTCATTTCCACTTCTATCTCCATTGCTGATCGATGAATTTCAAAAAGTATAGCAGAAAAAATGGAAATATAATAGCATTATTACAATTTTGTAGCTTTTATCGTGTTTCCTCCTCAGAGCTCGAGTGAGGGATTTAGAAAGAGTAAATAAAGGGATCCTAGTTGGAAGCGCCGAATCACATTGGCATTGGATCATGTTCTGTCTTTGGGAATTGGAACTTCGGATCCAAATAAATTGTTTAATTATCCCTCTCTGTTAAAATAAAAGCAATTAAAGTTAGGTAACTCAAACCCGAAAAGGAAATATGAATCTCATTAGAACATTTTTTAAAATAAAATTATGATTCCGTGAATTCCATGGCAAAGTGCCAAGCCCTCTTTACCTTCCAGCCTTGAGTCTTCTCACACAAATTTTCAATTTCAAATTCAAAAAAAATAAGAAAATCATAATTTAGATTATTTAACCTAGCTTGAGTGCATTTGATGGGATTTAAAATCTTCTCTCTACTGAACGCTCAGATGATTATTTAGCTCTCCACAACAAATATTTTTTTGGTAAGAAATCTTTGATTCTATTCAAGGAAGTATTCGAGTTACAGGAATTAATCAAATTGAGAAAGAATTAAATAAAGTAGAAGGAAAAAAGCCATGCACACTTCATACAGTGAATCTTTCTCCATTCTACCTTAAGCCTAACCGCTTCTTACCTTCATAGAGAGATACTGGGAGCCATCTACGGTCCAGACACTTGGCTCAAGTCTTACTGTCGGTGCTATCGCAACAGCCATCGTAAGCTCTAATTATTATTTTTTCTCCAACTCCATTACCCCAAACCATTAGACCTACCCTATGGATTTGGTTAAAACTCGCATTATGCACCGCGCTGAAGGTATTGGCATCAGACAAAGAGGCTACAGGGCAGGATACAACCCATTCTTGGAGTTCAGACGTATCAGCGAAACAGGAAGAGGCTTCTCTTATTTCTTCCACGGGTAAGATTCCTTATCTTCTCCCTATTTCTCACTTTTTCCATAGTCTTGAGACCGCCCTGGTGAGCAGATCCATCTACCTGTTGACCAGAAACCTCATTTATAAAATTATCTATGATTACACGAAACCAGTCAAGCCATCAAGTAAACTACTCTTCTTTTCGCCTGAAGCTAACGCCCGCGTCCTACTCTAGATGACTTGACCTACAGAGAGAAGAGTGTGATCTCTGGTATTGCTGGTACTGTTGCCGCTATCGTTTCAAATCCATTTGAAATCGTCTTGGTAACTACGTCTAAATTCAGGCTAGTAACAGCATGAATTGAGTAGGTCAGACAACAAGTCGATGGAGCTCTTCCAAAAGAAATGAGAAGAAACTACGCTGGTGTTATGGATGGATACAGCCAGCTTGCCGCCAAGGAAGGAGGAGTTAGTGCATATTTCAAGGGAGTCCAGGCTTCAATCTTGAGATCGTTGGTAATGAACACAGGTGAGTTGCTTGTTTTCATGAACTCAAAACTCATGTGACAAATTTGTCAATCTTAGCCCTCTCACTTCCTTATAACTACATCAATGAATCTTTCTGGGTTACCTTCGGTGACTGCGTTTGGAATCGCCCAGTGTAATCTCTGATTCGAGGTTTACAATCCTAAGATATTTCTAATAAAGGGCATTGATCTGCGCAACTACCTACGCCGCACTCTTCGTCACACCTATCGAAAACATTAAGACCAGACTTCAAAAGCAATTCCCAGACCCTCAGATGAATAGATTGACCTACGCTGGTGTTATGGACTGTATTAACAAGGTAACTGAGAAAAAATATATTTCGTATTTGATAAACTTTCATTAGATTGCCGTTGAAGAGAACTTCTATTCATTCCTCACTGGCTACAACTCTGTCTGGATGAGAACCTTCTTCTACGCTGGAACCGTAAATTCATTGTTTAAAACGTTTTTGTTAATCATCACCTGCTTCTTAGACAATCGTGTTGATGGACCTCCTCACCAACCGCTGGAAACGCCAAGCCGGACTTAAAGAATGGCAAATCTAAAAAACTTTTGCATAAATTCCTCCCTTGTTGTTGTCGTTCGAGAAATTGACGTGATTGTTTTCTTCAATAATTTGTATTGAGGAGTTCAAATATTTGAAACTTTGCACAACAAAGCACAACAAAAATAATTTCCATATCAAGTCAATGCCTGGTTGCATCGAAAGAATACCAGTGACTAATATAAACTTCAAACCATGCTAAAATCCTTAAAGAATTTTCTGACTAAAATTAATCATTCACTCTTAATTTAGAAGAATGTAACTAAATTTGGATCGATAGCCACATACTGAGAAGTCAGTTGGATTTTAACATTTTTCACTGTTGAAACTTCAAATCAATTTTTCAATGGTATTGATTTCATAAAATGCGGTACCTGATATAGACACAATATAAATTTGTAAGATACGAGTAATTTAGTTAATGAGTGCCATGCTTTCATCGCTCTCTCCACCAACACAATCGCCATTCTTTTGAACGTACGAAAGGCATTCAGAGGCATCAGCACAGGCGATACCATAAATCAAATGATTTGATGTATAGATACAAGCTACTTGTACAGCATCATTCACACCTTCCCAAGGAGCGTCCCAGAGTTGAATATAAAGAAGCTTGTAGGATCCATCCTTGAGTGCTACCTCAGCAAGGACGTTGTAAAGTTCGCCAGCAACGACTTGTGTTGAGAAGCTCAAAATGGTCGTGCCTTCAATATCGGCCGTGTTGAGAAGGTTCCTGCTCGCAAGTTGCTGTAATCCCGACTTCAATTGTGAAGATGCTTCTTCGCTGTCAGTTGGCTTTTCCTCGATTCCTCCAAGAAGTGGTGTTTCTGTTTCAGCCTCTTCCACATCAGTACTTTGAGAGCTAAGGGATTTACTATCACCAGATAGCAGGATCTGCTCTCTCATGATTGTCTGCACAGTCAAAGATAAGCTAATCAGGGTAGAAATTAGTAGAAGAGTTGCTGCTAGCTTCATTGTGAAATAAATTTTCTGATATTTGTGATGGAAAATAAGTGCTATTGAGTGAATTTATTTCGAAATTCTTCTTATTCTTTATTGTCTTTACTTATGTTTTCCAACTGGCTGTTGAGGCAATCGATTATAGGAAATATGAAGCTGTGAGTATCTAAAGTTTTGAGTGGGTGTGACATGAAGAAAACAAAAATGCTATTAATTGTTATGATCTCCTTTCATTTTCAGAAAAGTAGATTCACTTCGTTATAAACACCATGTATCTCACAATCTGATTTTATTTGGATAATCAACATATTAGGTTCTTGGTTTAGATAATACTACTTAAGTTTGTATGAACGAATGCAACAAATTTTGTGCATATTTTCGAATTTATCACTCACTATTGTTTCAAATTACAAAGGGAATATGATTAGATAAATTTCTTCTTTGATGAGTCTTCCATGTCAAACCTTCTTCTAATAATTGAGAGTCGTCAGCATGGAAATTAGACCTGATATATAAAATTCATTAGAATCTTTATCGAAAGAGAAAACTCTATCATACCGTCATTTGTAGCTGCGTACACACAGTTGTCCCAGACTTCCAGACCGACAACCGACACCGCTTTCTTGTTTTCTAAAGAAAATTAACGACATCATTGAGCTGAAGCATATAATGAAAATTTACCTCCTCTGAATTGAATTTCTTTAAATTCCTCAAAAGTATCTGCATTGAAGAACTTAACTACACCTGTGCTTCCTCCGGCGATTATGACATTTTGTGAGTCACTAAGAGTAACTGCTTTGACTTCTCCGCCTCCAGGAGCAACCTAACCCCAAGAAATTAGTTCCCTCTTGATAAATGGTTCATACCTCGAGGTATTTCATTAGAGCATTCTTTCGGAGGTCATAAACACCGACAAGACCTTTTTTACAGTTGCTCAAAAGCAGTGTTTGCTTCAAAGGATTGTATAGAATCTCGCTGGCTCCAATCGAATCGCTTTTTACTGCGTTCTACATCAATAATGTGAATTTATGAAATTTGATTGAAGAAGATAATAGCTGTTATTACGACTTTAGGAGGAAGTAGCAAATCAATAATTGTGAATTGGGATTTTGGATTAAATCCTGACAGTGCGATGACTGAACCGTCATTGAGGAAGCAGAAATCTTCATAGTGGTCTTTAGCTGAGGTTATGCTGAAGAAAGGTCTTTGAACTTTCCCGCTAAATCGAAACATTATTATATATGAAGATTAAATTTTCAAGCATCTTACCCAAGTGCTAAATTCCACATGTAGAAGTTGCCGCTAGCATCGATTCCCGCGAGTTTGTTTCCGAAATTATTAAACTTAATTCTATTCACAGCGTCTTTTCGATTCGTTGTGGTTGATCCAACGAGCGATTGATCTTGGAATGACCAAACGCTAACTCCACCCTTGTTGCCTTAAATTTTTTAAATCACTGAGAAAAGTATAAGAGTGGATCTTACCAGTGCAGTAGATTGGGAGCTTAGGATGGGAGACAAGCACATTCGAGTCAATTACTTCGGTGATACCTCTAGTGATGCTACTTCTGCCCATTTCTGATGACGACATTAAGAGGTTTTGGTCAAAATTGAAATTGCCAAAAGTTTCGCCCTCTTGTCTGTTGATACAAACAGAATTCTTCTTTTGAACGCTTATTCGATCCTACAGATTAAAATGAGAGAATAAATTAATCTCTGACAGAAAATATTTAAGAAAAATATTACAAATTCTTCATTGAGAATGAGTTTATAAGTCAGTTGGATCGATGGAGGCCTGTTCTTTAAATCTCGTTTTAAGGATAACAGTTCTTCGTCGTCGGTTAATTGAAGTTTGTGGTTCTCCATAATGCTAGTTGCGTCCTATAAAATTGATTGAATTTATTTCTCTCGAAGGTCGTGAAATACATCTTCTAGCACTGCAAGGCCATCTTGAAGTCGCGTTTTGTAGAGGATATTAGAGACAACGTTCATTTTCTTGATTCCTCTGTTCGTTAGGACAGCCATTTGGTTTTTCATGAGCAATGTTTTGTTGAAACAGAATCCTTTGATGACCTCCCCTTTCATTCTAACAATCTGGTATGAAAGAAAGAAAACATGTAAGATGGTTTCAATGAATTCAAGGCGCTACCTCAAAGCCAGACTTTAAGATGTTTGTCTTCTCCTGCTCGATCTGAGCGTCTGAATTTTTCAAAGGACGAGTAAAAAGCATTTGGTTTAACTACAATTTCGAGTTAACAAAAGTGGAGAATACTCGAAATTAGCTACCTTTAGCTCGACCTGAAGAAGCAATTTTTTGATGACGACAGGTGGAACAATCTTAAGAATAGGTCCCACCTTCAAATGATCCTCTAAATACAGATCACAGCTGTCTTTTTGGAACGTTGGATCTTCCTATACACATTAAGTTGTGCTTAGAAAACATGACAAACATCTTGTTTTACCGTGAGCTGGTGTCGGATGTCATCGAAAATTCTGAGCTGACGAATCAAGATATTTTTGTTCAAGAAGATGAAAAACGCTCGCTCAGCCGCGTTTTTATATTCTTTCAGACAATGGACTATCCTTACAGTGCTAAGTTCTGGTTTGCGGGTTTTTTGCATCTTCTTTAAGAGAGCCATGTCAACCTCCGCAGCACAGGATTTATAGCAATCATAAGCAAGCAGGTATTTGACTAAACTGAAAACCACAACTCTATCGTATCTTTCGACTTCCTCGCTGTTTTCATTATGTTGAGGAGGCTCGAAGTTAGCCTTGAACACTGTGGATAGCAGTTCACGTGTCTTTGCGGACATATTAGTTGTCGGTCCACTTTCAGCTGCATCCAGTGAATTTATCAGGTCAGCAATATACCCATCAAGTTCTGCTTGGTAGATTTTCCATTTGGACTCTGTTTGATTTTCTGAGAAGGTCCTCAGGAAGGTTGAAACAAAGCGCGTCACTTTGGAAGCGTTGAGGAACTGGAAGAGGTTGCAGCTCAGGATGAACACTCCACTGAAGATCAAGTAGATTATCGTGGCAATTCGTTGGCGGAATTTATTTAACTCAGCTCCTTCGTCTTCTGGAACCATCATCATATCATTCGAGTTTCGCTTTTCAAGTGAAGATTTGGTTTTCGATTGTATGGATTGACGAACAGATTTCGAGTTTTTGTTGGAGTAGAGTTCATAGAACTCAAGCAGGTTGATTGAAGAGGTGAGCTCACTTATCATGAAGATCAGGTTTTCGATAAAGTGTCGTTTCTTTGCAGCAAATGGGTTTTTGTAGCATTCATTTGAAATGATGTTGAGGAACTCTTGACTGTATTGCGTTATCAAATCAATGCATTGGTCAAAGCGTCCTCTGGAAGCGAGATAAGAGACTGAGAGTTTCAAACTTCTTAGAGCGCTGAACTTTTGTTCGATGTACGAATGCAAAGACTCTTCTTTGACAGGGAAATGCGTAGTTATTTGTTTTATTTTCTTCTCTAATTTCTCGAAATAGTTCTGCCAGTCTCTTGAATCAATAGCCTCTTCGATAGCGAAGTCAATGTAATCTTCGTACATTTGTCTCAGCAGATACTTAATTCTGTAATTGGTCTCAATCACCGCCTTGTAGTTCTGATAGAACACGAATCCCATGACAGGGTTATGCATATACTCATAATATTTCAGGGATTTTTCAATATGAAGCTGAGTAATCTGCTTGAGCTCAACTTTCTCTTTGCTGACTTGAGTCGACTGTTTTGGCTTTTGGTCTGCTGCCCAGAAGTCAGAGAAAATATCGTCGTCATCTTGGTTGGCGTTTTGGGGTTGCTCCTGCTCCGCAAGCTCTCTTTTCACAGGAACAGAATTAAGAAGTTTATCCGCCAATATCATGGCAGAAGGATGGAACGCAGAAAGCATTGGGTCATATTTATGACTCCACGTCTCACATGATTTCTTGTTAGGATCAGCAAAATCGATTTCATGGCCGTAGTCATGGTAGAATTCGTAAAGACAGTTCACAGAGTTAATATGTTGCTTAAGAAGTGTGAATCCCATTGATCGAAGCCAGATGTCATTCATGGATTTGCCCGTTAGAAGGAAATGCTTTTCTATGATCTTCTTGAAGAGGACTTCGTCTTTGCTTTCATCCAAAAGCTTGCAAGTGAGTATTGCCAACTGGATATCTTGAAGATGCTCAATCATGATATCAATGACATTTTGAACATCGCCCGCAAGAAGGAACAGGGCGCAAGCGAGGGGGAAATCACGTTTGCTAAAGACAGCATAAGCATTCTTTCTTGCAACTTCTCGATTCTTAGCTTCATTGAAGTCTCTTTGCAGGAGTTTGTAAGTGGCTTGGTTCTTCATATCAGCCTTGAACAGCGTCAACAGCATGGATTTTTTGTTGAGCAAGAGGTACCACAGCATCACCTGGAATCCATCTTTTGTTCTTCTGTAAAGATTCTGAGCATACTTCTCAATGTATTGCTTTATTCTTGGTAGGTTATCATACCAAATAATGATGCCGTATTTCTTCAGAACATCCCAAGTGACTTCAAACTCATCTCTGAGGCAGTAATCAATCAGCGTGTCTTTTTGAGTAGAGTGAAGGGCCCAAATGATATCTTTGGTCATAAGACATCGCTGTCGTGCCAAGTTACCGACGTGCTTGCTTGTGATATTGAACACCTTCAATTGGAATAGGAAGATTGAGGCAAACTCGTCCAATGCTCGCTTATTTTGCTTATTGTCGATAAGACCATTGATCAAACTCGCAAGCACTAAATTGTCTGATCCTTTCAAATTCGTGTTGTATCCTTCATTAATGAATTTGAGGAGTTCATTATAGTCCTGGTCAGAAAGCTCTTCTCCACCTTCTTTTATTGAGAAAAAAAAAATTATTATAATAAATCCCTTCAGCAACTTTATTATTACCAGCTTTGCTGAAATAATCGATTTTACTAACTTTTTTCGCTACTGTTGGCATGAAATCCGCGAAAATATCACCATCGTCTTCTTGAGGGACTTCAGACTCCTCTTGAATTTCTTGTGGTTTGTTAAATGCTTGCTCGGCTTTCTGAATAGCAAGTTTCATTATTTTCTCCAGCGAAACGTGGAAATTTGCACCAATCTACATACCAAGCGGTTAGAACCACCATCAAGTGCATATTTAGAGTACCATGTTCTTTTTTCTGATTTGCTTCAACATTTTCTTAAAGATAATCTCAAGCAAGTCATATTCTGCGAGAATGAGGAGCTCAAATATGAAATCAGGATGATGCTGAGGCATGTTTCCTATATTAGGGAAATTTGATAAAATTCGGAGAAAAAAGCACGAAAATACCTTTAGTTCTCAGCAATTTCATGTTGAGATTATCCGAAAGGAAGTTGATATTGATGCTCAAGTTTTCCTCTTGCATTTTGCTGAAAATTGTTTCATCAAAGCAGCCGTTAATATTTCTGACGCGGTTCTCTCCGACGACAACGATTGTTTTCTTGTCAACTTTGTAAATCGCGTGAGATTTCGATGCCTCGAGTCCACGTGGGACTTTCATTGCATAGACTTCATTTGAAGACAATGAGCTATAATATCCAAAAAAAGAAATGAGCTATCGTGGTCCTAGTGAGCTTTATTTACGTGTGAATGAGGTCCATGACGTGAATCTGGCGCGTTGTATCGAATTCGATATATAATGTGAAGATGAAGTTTTCCACGATAATGAGGAAAACTCTTTTGTAGAACGGTATGATGCTAATTCTCAGGTTATTTCTGTCGACCAGACCTTCGTCAACGTTCTCTAAAAGCTTTTTGATGCTTAAGTGAGTTAGTGGTTCTCCATCATTAGCATAGAAATAGACCTAGCAGACGAAGAGTCAAGCAACAATATAAAAGGACGGTGCTTTTACTGTATTATTCTCGTCAAGAACGTAGAGCAAGTTAGGGAAGTATTTCGATACCCCGAAATCCTTCATTTTGACAGTTTTCAGCTCCAAAATTTTCTTCGAAGTCACTCCTTGGTCCTTGTCAATCTTGTATTGAACAATTCTCGACTCTGAGGACAGTCCGAAGATTTTAAGATTGAGTAAATCTTCATTTTGGATGAAGTAGACGGGGCGCACTGTTTTCAATTTCTCATCCAATGAGATATCCAAAATACTCTAAATTCATAAATAGTTAATGCGAATGATAGAAGAATGATATTTACTTCAAACAAGAAGAAGCGATCCTGAAGTTGGAATATTTTATGCTCTGGCACATCGAATTTTCTGCCAAGGAGCAGGTTCCAAAGGAATGTGAGCTTGATGATTCGGAAACTGTTTTTATGCCCAACAAGGAGGGTGAACATAAATTCTCGATCATTTTCAGTGGAATCTAGCAGTGATTGGTATAAGAACTCATGGCCGTGGAATTTATCGATGTCAGGGAAATATTCTTTTTCATTCGGACTGAACTTATATTCATACATCGAGATCTGAGCATAAAGACATTCGATTAGATTTTATATTCCTAATTAAGTATCAGACCTTTTTGTCGATGTGAATGATATGAAGTCCATGGTAGCTCTCATCGAAAACGAGCACGAAGTTCTTATATGCGATGATATCGGCCTCTGTATTCATTTTTATCAATTCATTAAACGGCATTCCATTAGATAGTTACGTAGAATTTTGAATTTCTTCTCAATTTTCACAGAGTAATGGTCATCAAGGGTGAGTCGATAACAATTCTCAGGTAATATACGCTTTGTTTTGTATGATTAACAATATAAGCAAATTTCGAGTGATCTTCATTACGCTGACAATTCTCATATATTTGAGAACCAGATTGTCATCTATCAGAACCAATGACCCATCAATACGGTTTACGACGCTGCGGAGGATAGTTCCATAGGACATTTTGAGAGGGTGGCGGATGTATTCTAGCATCTCATCTTTCGACTGCAAAAGGGGAGTTCAGCTTGAATGAAATGTAAAAAAGGCTACCATTCTAAACCCAGTCTTGACTATATTCTGCTCTCTGTCTAATGCAATCATGTTGATTTCGTCTTTAGTTGGCGACCAAGCGTGAATTAGCCCTGTCAATGTGGCTGTTTCGGCGCTCTAACATTCAGAAATAAACATATATACACTCTAAACTCTATTTTACATTGATCGATTGCTCGTTCTTTATTTCAGAAAAGCTTGATATATTCCTCAGACCAGTGACCTTATAGACATCGAACCCTTGATTTGGCTATTTTGAACGATTAGGTGTGTCACAAACCCAGCATATTCATACTTTAAGAAGCATGAGCCAATCAACCGAACGCTGTTCGCTCTCATAGACTCCGTACTCGAGTTTGGAGAAAGCTGCAAAAACTTCGCTTGGGTTGAAGTAAGATTCCGGCAGAACTGATTCTTCAAGGGTAATCCATGAGATTAGAGGAGGATCAGGTAAATTTGCGTAGTTTTCTATTCGAATTGAGGCAATATTGAAGAAACTGATATCCTTCTTGAGCTGATTCTCTTGCCACACGCTCAACACTCCTTCACTGTCAAGTGTCAGGATTGATGTCGGCTGGAATTTATGTTTCAAATGGTTCTCATAAGCATCTAATTAACGGTCAATATCCCTAACAAATGTTTCGAAATCCTACCTTTGAATAAGTAGGCTACGACATTTCCGCTGTGTAGAAGGCCATAGTTCTCAACACTGACTTTTTGGTCCTCGTTTTCCTCGGTTTTCGAACTGATAATATTTGGAAGACTCCACAGAAACAGCATATAGTCCATCTCACCCTTCGTCACGAAATATCGAGAATCTACAAAGATAGATTTAATCTCCACACGTAACCTGAGGTACCTGGCGAGAAGGACACTTGCCTTACATTTTCTTTAACTCTGATCTTGAAGTAAGAGGACACTTCCGTGATATCAAACTGATTCTAGTAAATAATTTAGCATTTTTTGCCTGCAAGATTGCTTTATTACTGCTCTTCCAAGCTGATACCTGAGCTTATACACCTCTAGCAGGTTAAGACCACAGACAACCATATATTCTCCTACAACAAGGATTTAACCAAGAAGATGCCGGAATGTTACCTTTTCCAGATAGGGCGATGTCCTCCAAATTCAGCTCTGTAAAGGAATGAAGATACTTTTTGTTCCACCTAACCAAGGAATTGTTTTAAGTTTGACAAATTTTGCCATAAAATTACTTGATTCTCATCAAATTTGTATATGCCGGTGCATAGAATGCCAGGTAATGATCGTAGTAGACCGCACATACATGCGTTCGAGAGTTGGTTATGATTTTTTTCACGTTGCGACCAAAGTCATCAAGAATCTATGAAAATACAGTTTGAGCAAACAGAAAGGGAGGGTTGCTGCGTACGTCAATTAGGTCAAGGTTTTTGGCTGAATAGATATAGACTCTGGTTTTGTTTGCATGGAGAATGTAGTCCACGCAATCGAAAGAGACTCGAGCGTACTTCTTCTCAGAAAAATTCATATTTCCTGGTTTATCTCTAAGAATTATCAATACCAAATCTTTTTTTAATTTGAGAGGTGTAAAGCAATAATATCGTGAGTGATACTTGTTTATAATTCTCAGAGACAAAAACATAGCGCAACAAGAACCATTTGATAAATTACGATATTCGAGAGAAGAATTGCTAAAACAGTCCGATTGTGAGATTTGATTTCGTTAATTATCATTCGAAGTATATGAATTAGATGCATGACCTGCATTCAGAGGCATAAAGATTGCTCTATTCTTTCTTTTTCACAAATATTTTACGTGTTGGAGGCTCATTGGATGGTTTATGTTTGAAACACAAAATTCTTTAGATTTTATCGAAGGTTTTTGAACAATAACAGCTTTCAGTCATAAATCAACCAATTAACAGCCCTACCTCTTGATATCAAGCTAGCTTCTTCTTAATTTAATTTCATGGAAACTAAATTCTTCGAGGAAATCTAACTCCAAAAACCCTTTCATTTTGGATTAAACTAAATTTAACTATTTTTATTTTTTTGGTTTTTGCTGCCAATATATATGGATGAAGTCATATTAGGTGTAGTACTCCGAAATCCTATGCATAATTCTGAATGACGTTTTCCATCCCATGAAATACCTCTATTCAACGAAAAAAACTTTTTTCTGGAAAATTTATATGAATGACGTCATTAAGCCATTCACTTTTTCCTTTTTGATTCCTAATTTCTCAAAAAAGCGCGGAAATTATGAATTCCAAGAGTTAATACCAACCAAATCCATAGCACCAAGCTTAAATACCTATTTTTATTGCATTAAAATACAGATAAATTAGTCCGAGTCTATCCGCTTATCAGTATAAAATTTTTCAAAATCAATTAATAACGTTGAGGTAACAACAGCTTGGCTATACTCTACTCTCAGAATAAAATTTTTTTACCTATATTAAGGAATTATCCACCATTTCAAGTATATATATCAGTCAGTATATGTAGTAGTGATATACTACCTAATTGTTCGATACTCTCAAACCATCTCGGGGTCAACACTTCAAAATTGGTGAATAAAAGTAACGAGGTCTACTCAATAGCCAAACCAAATCTTTTTTTTGTTTTAAGGGCTCGTCTTTGATTCTCCTGATTGCTTGCTTCTTAGATCTAAGAGCGGTATGTTAACTCGATCAGGTGAGTCAGGATAAGGTTTCCAGTATTTTTTCTCAAGATATTGCATATTCACGATACGCCCTCGACCGAAAATCAGATATACCGCCTGAAAGACGAATCCAAGTATAGCCATACTCTTGAACCCAAACAGCCCTATAAGGGACAAACTTATTGGTTGAAATACCACTTTTCCAACGTTCGTCATTGAATTCATCGCAGTGATGAATGTCCCACCAATAGAAGGGTCGCAGATTCTCGCGAAGAAAGCTCCAAGGCAGACCATCTCCATATTACTGCTCACATTGTAAATCAAAGCATAGAGGAACACCCAAAAGTAGATTCCTGAAGCTTCTTCTGGTCCATCAAAGCTGAAGACAGTTAGGGACACAACGGCGACTCCAATGAGTCGAATGATATACATCAAAATGAAAATACTCCATTCGATCTTCCGAACCACAAAATGCCCAGTTACAACAGCGATGAGGACTTGCACAGGCGCAAGAATGATTCCAATGGTTGCCCACCATTCTTTCGGGAAGCCTTTGCGGATAAGTTCAAGCGAGCCTCCTGCGTCAACGGGAGAAAATCCGATTTTCCACGTGAGCAGCACGATGCAAAGCAATCGAAGGTAAGGGACTTTAGTAAACGCTTTCAAGAGCTTGAAGATTTCCAAAATGGTTGCTTCTTCACGGTGTTCAGGGTTAGTTTCTTTCTTGAAAAATTGAACTAAAACCGTCACGATCAACGTAAAGTAGCCAAAAAACTTCATATAGCCAGCTACAGTCACCAGAGGCACGTCTCTGGGAGTGCTAAAAATGTAGCTATTGCACCATTCAACAGAGCTCAGTTGAATTAAGATAAATTGGGAGATAAACCATCCAATGAATTGACCAGCTGATTGGCAGGTAGACTGGTATCCTACATTATCGTGTGAAAGCAACGTCAAAGCCCAGCCGTCAGTCGCGATATCTGCCGTGGCAGCAAGGAACAATATTATGTAAAATAAGACAGTCATTACGAAGAAACTTCCTTGGGCGAACCATGCGTCAATTTGATAGGCGATGTAGAGAAGCAAAGCTCCGGTGATGTAATTGCAGGGGAGGATATAAGTTTTTCTTTTGCCAATACTCGCAATGAAATGAGTATCTAGCACAGACGCCCAGAGGAACTTCAAGCTGAAGAATATGCTTGAAAACGTTAAGAGCGAAATATCTTGGTAATCAGCCCCAGCGCCGAGTATCAAGACGGGTAGCGATCCTAGAGGAAGACCGAGTAAGATTCCTTGAATAAAGTAGAGCACAGTTAGTGTCACAATGCCGGTAATGTCTTCTGCGTGCATGATGACTAATTAAAATCTAAAAAGTTCTCAATTTAAGTTTGATTTTTATTTTTTTTTTGAGCGTTTAAATAGGCAGCCCTTATTGTGATTCCCAAGTTGGATTTGAATAAGTTTACGACTTTCAGCCATTGATGTTCGCTTGAGAAGTAAATCGAAGCTCAGACTTAAGCAGTCTTATAGTAAGGGACATAACAGGAAAATCTCACATGTTTTCCCTAATTGGTTAATTTCTGAGTAATGATGCATTTATTGATGCCAGAGCATCCTAAGGGACATTCTATTAAAGGTGTGTTTATTTTTCAACGTTTGGAAAGAAAAAAGGATGATATTGAATGGACTTGATAGAGTAAATCTTTTTTATTTGAATCTTAGTCGAAGTCGACTTATCTATAATTTAAAAAATTTGAATTTTATCTCGTCAAGTCATAGAAATGATTGTTGAATTATTCTTGGCTCTATTAGCCATTAGTATTGCACCTGCGGAAGCACAAACGGTCAGTTTTTCAATAATTTTGTGCCTTAACTTTTGATAATAGGCGGATACCACAGCTGTATCTGTTACAATTGATACTCTGCAACGTAAACTTCCGTTTCAATCATCACCAAAGCTAATTTTATTCAGAAAACACCTGCTTTTGCAATCTCTACTCGAACTTATGTGACATTGGTTGCTGCTGTGACCCAGACTGTGATGTAACAGATTTATCTCATACGCGTTTTAAAGATACATTGTTAAAAGAGCTCTGCCATTGCTTACTTCAAAACCTACAAGCTCTGCAAAAGTTCCTGTAAATTCAAGACCTTGTCACGTTTGTAATTACATTAACATACCATAGCAAGGACATATTACTCTCTTCCGTACTGCGATGATGGTTACACCTATGCTGCCAGTGACCTCCAGCTTGGACTTAACCTTTACTATTACGTAACCAATTGTGCTTTTCTCTCAGTAGCAATTCAAACAATTTTCAGCTTGCAAAACGATTGCTTTGCGTTTACGGAAACAGAACGAGTTCCATTTCGATAACTGATAACGGAGCTTCTGCTGAGGAGGTAGCTGAAGCTGAACAAAGAACAGCGATCCAACCAACTAACCTGACCGCGGTAAAAGAATGTTGAAACCATTGAGTAAGTAACATTAACTATAGCAAGGTGGTGCAACCTATATTTACAGAGCTTCTACAATTAATGGGCAGACGGCCTATCAGAGGTAAAAACTCACCTCTCCAAAAACAAATTCTCAAATTTTTCTATTCTAATACAGGTGGGCCGTTCCACGTCAAGGATATTTTAGCAACGTCTGTGAGGACACACCCGTAAATATCCACCAACGACTTGACTACAAACCTTGCAAGCGCATTGTGGTATGAGAAATTCAAAATAATTGAAATTCTGAATATTATTAGACGCAACAACTGGCTGATTGGTGTGTCGCAGGCACATTTGCTGATCCAGCGCAATATACGGGCCTGATATTTAGAAACGGGATATCTGGGACTGAAGTGACTAACTTGCAACTGCGAAACATATATATCAACTCTTTCGATGGCAAGGCCTATACGACAACCAACACTCTTCCGCCCATCAGCAGTTCATCTGCTGGAACGACTTGTACTTGCAACTATCCAATTGTAGAAGTAAGCTCAAGATGTGATTGCTATTGTTACTCAAACTTGTTCGTTTATTAGGCTCATTACTACATTCAATCAACCAACTCTACCCCAGGTGCCATTCAAGATGCCTATGTAGATGTTGTGGTAGCCAGCAAAATCGAAGGTACTTGTGATGTCAATTTCGCATTCACTCAGGCATTTACCGTGACTTTCTATCAGACCTCAGTAAATCTACCATACCTTTTAGTTGCTTTATCGATGTTGCCACTAGGCTCCAAACCTTAGAAAAACTCCCCTCTATTTCCTTGGAGAGCCGCTCCGCTTTGGCACGAAAGTCAGTGGCACTGGAGTTAATGGCACTGTCGAAGCGATCAGAGTCTCAGATTACCCAATATCGCTTAATCTGGTCGATAAGGAAGGACTTTGCTTCGAAGAGGGCAGCACCACTCAAACTCTCAACTACGAAGCTGATCCTAGCGTAAGCAAAATCTGCACTGAATCCATTTCATCATACTTTCAGACTTTAACTCTTGGAGATAACGCAGCATTTACATGCTCAGTAACGAAGGATCTCGCTACTTTGCAAACCTATTGCAGTTCCGGAAATATGTACAAGCTCTTGCAATTCTTGAACGTGGTTGATTACGTTCATTATTTTGGATATTTTGCAAACGCAGATCCTTTGAAAATTTCGGTAATCTCTTCATCCATTTCCAGCAATCTCTAAACAATTGCGCAAAGGATTGGTTTGCTGCTACCAATACTTTAAATAGGACGACGCTTCCGACAGCTGCCTGGGATAATACTGCAGGTATATTTATCCAGCTGGAATCATATTGAATTTCAAAAACATTTAACTAGGAACTTGTACGTTCGCATGGCCTTATATAAACATTTATTATTCTAAAATGGGAGTAGAAACTAACCCCGGTTACAAATTAAACTACGTCGAAGTGTTACAAAGAAGCGAGTAAAAGAATTATCCTCTTTTTTTATCCCTTACCCCTGGTTATTTTATAAAAGCACATTCAAATACACGCTTCAGTCAGGATCCCAGTCTTTCACCCACACCCTCTACGTCAACTACATTCCTCTTAATCAAACAGCAGAGTTTTATAAATCACCGGCTCCAAAAGGGAAAATCTATTTCCCGAACGTAACATACAGATCAGGTTTTCCTTTTTGCTAATTATCTTTTTAGGATGTTATGTATCCACTTTACATTGCTTCGGGCTCGAAAGTACAAGTCATATTAGAAATTATAGGAGTTTTCGTGTTTATCGTCTTTGCTAAAGTTTTCTAAATATGAAAGAAAAGAAGACTATGTTATTTTATCTTTGAGAATTCAAAAGACATTCGTATTATGTATTTTCATGTTGTGGAGTTGTTGAATAAACTCTGAGTACACAGCAACTTATCGATAAATATCGCTCTTTTTCTTTCTACGATCCAAATATTTTAGGAAGCGAGGCTCTTCTCCGCTGCCACTATCTATTACGTGTCTTTGATACAAAGTGAATTAATCTCTCCTCGTACAAAAACAACAACTACAAATAATGAAGAGGAAAAAATGATCTCTGCTAAAATCTAAATAAGGAGATAATGTGTTCCTAAAATACCCAATTGCCTCCAATCCAATAGCAGGTTCCATTGCTGCTGTTCTTCAGATCAGAGAGTGAACATTTTCCGACCGGTTCGTCAGAGAACCATTGTCCTGTGATACAAAAATTCTTAGTCACCAGACTTCCATAGCCATGGCGCCTGCCATTTTGAAACTCTCCTTCGTATTTGGCTCCATCAACCCATTTATATACCCCTTTGCCATGCATTTGGTTCATGAACCAGTCTCCCTCATAGCTACTCCCATCCTCAAAGCAACACACGCCTTTTCCTTGCATATTGTCGTTGACAAACTCTCCTTCGTAGGAAAATTCATCTGTAACTATCAGCTTTCCTTTCCCATTTTTTTGGCCTTTTGAATATTCACCCTCATAGCAGCTTCCATTCAACAAAAATTCTTTCCCAAATCCATTCCTGAGGTTTTCATTCCACTCTCCAGTGTAGATTGTGCCTGTGCTACTCTGAACAAATTTTCCTTGCCCATGCTTTTGGCCTTGGAACCATTCGCCTTCATAGAGATCGCCAGAGGCCGAAATCCATCTACCTATTCCCTGCATTTTATCGTTTTTCCATTCTCCAAGATAGTATGAGCCATCATTAGCGATATACTCACCTATCCCATCCCTCATACCTCCCCACCATTCCCCACGGTACACACCGCCTTCACCTAAGAGTTTATGAACCTGCTTTTGATTCAGCATCAGGCCAAAGCTATCATCCAACTCATACGAACCCCAGACTCTATTCACAGCGTCAACGTGATGGTTTTTTTCAGGAAATTCGCCAATTATCTCTGTTACTTGAGAATCAAAGAAATCATCGCCCAGAGAGCAATGATCAGTGTTATGAATCCAACCGTTTTTTAGATATTTTTTCGCAGGAACTTCAGAAGCTTGAGGAAAGTCTGTCTCCAAGCGTTTCGGCACGTCATGGTCAAGAACTTCTCTAAGAGACGGATTTTGCTCGTTAAGGACGACCATAAACACAGATTTCAATAATATTTCATTTAAGCTGCAGTTCAGAGATTCAAATTCCCCATTCTCTTGCTTAAATCTGAAAGAAGTGCTGCCGCCGTCTTTACTAAGAAAAGTTAAGTCTTCAGAAATACGTAACTCAAGGGCTTCGTTTGAAATAGCAGAAGCTAAATCATTCGTGGCTCTTTTCAGAATATCCATGGCTATAGGAAGTTTAAACAACGCTTCAATTAACAATCTTGCAGGAGTATTTAAAACGTGATGGTTATATTCGACACTCTTCGCATGAAGATCCATGTTAATCCAGTAAATTAGCTTAGTTATTAAATAATTTCATCTAAAACAATCATTTTTTCAAGAGTTACAGAAAAGCTATCAAACTAAAGACAAAATTTCCCAAATTTGAGCTAGCAGGGGAATGGGAGCTTAGGAGAGTCTTCTAACTTGTTACTAAGCTTTTAATTTAATATAAATTAGCCTAAGAAGGCATTATCGACTTTTTCAACATAATTCAGTGAAAAAAACATAGTATGCATTGTAGATTCAGATGCATAGCTTTAAACAAGCTCCTCAGAGACAAAGAATTCTTCAATCAATTTATAAACAAATAAACTCACTCTTTCCTCTCTGTGACTTTGTAATCTTTCTATAATTTTGGTTCCACCTTCGATATCAAGTTTGATCAAAAATTCGTTTTTTTCTTTTCCCATCGCTGCTTGTTTCTCACCTACAGTGAGCATCGTATCTAGCACGTGTAAAGAATCGAGTAGCATTTCGATCTCATTCTCCATTTGTAATGCGTCCAGAATCAATTTGATTAATCCGTTCTTAGCCATATATGCGAATTGCTGATATGTGGCGTGATGTGAAGCCTGTAGGAAGCATTTCACCACCTCCATTTTGAGCTAATAATTTGTTAGAACTCATGTTTTATGATTATAACGCTTACGTCAATAGTATCAGTGTAAAATATCTCGATCAATCTTTTCAGAACAATCTGATCACTGAACACCTGCTCGATTAATTCAGCAGAGTTGCTTAGCAAATTTGAAATCATCCACACGGCATCCTTCTTCCATCTGTTTTTCAAAGAATGAAGATTCTTTACAATGCATGGGATAATGTTCTTTTCAATGAGGATCTAAGGTTGTTATTGTTATTTGTCAGCAATTAAAGGGGAATCTGCAATAATACTTCCTCATATCCATCGCTTGCCAAGCAATTTCCAAGCAGTCTCAGCGCTGGCGTGCGGAACTTCTCGCAGCCAGGACTCTCGCATTGTGCCAGGTTCACAAAATCTTTTATGCAATCCATCTCCATAACGCATGAGATAGGGCCGTCTCCGCTCTCAGTAATATGCTCAACAGCCCAGAGAATGTTTGAAAGAACGTCCTCGTCATTGAGACAAATCAGCCTTTCAAGAATAGGCAACATCGCAGCAACCTAAACAAATGAATATTAGTGTAAATCCAGCTTGTAATAAGGGAAAGTACGAGTTCAAAGGGCGGGTGAGGCGTCCCTTTAGTTAGATTAGCAAAGACCCAAGTTATATTGTTTAAAAATGCAATGTCGACTGACTGATCCTCCACCAAATCAATGAGTATCCGCAAGATTCCCTTTCGAAGTAGTGCTACAGAATACTCAGGAGCTTCTCCGGCAATGTTTGCTATACCCCAAATTGCCTACAAAGATATATTTGTTAAATTCACATTTCTAGCCCAGATTTTACAGCTTCTTTCACTTCTGGACAAGGAGACTGAAGGGTCGTCATCATACCGTCAATTGCATTCAGCTCATTGACTGCGTATTCAGTGAATTTGCTGTCGCTGGACAAGACATTTGCTATAATCCATGTGGCTTCTGTTTGAACTTTTGTGTAGCTGAAATAATCTTCTTTTAAAAAGCGTGCAATGCCAGGGAGAATGTTGGTTTGATAAAGTAACTCAATAGGCGGGTCTTCAGAGCTGGAGACAGATTTACGAATATTTTCTAGTGCTTTTTCAAGCTTTTCGACGCTATTGGCCTTCATAGCCGACTCAAAAGCCTCGGCCAGTGCTTTGAAGAGTCTTTGATCCTGGACAAACCTCAAGTTAGATTGATTAATATCAAAATAATCGGTACCCATTCGATTTCTTTAAGAAGGCCACCTCCTTCGCCAGTCTCTTTTGCGCTAAATTTCATTCTCTTGCTATTCAGGATGTTCTCGTTCTTTTTCTTACGTATCTCATTTGCGAACTGATCCCGCTTCGACTTTAAAAGGATGCTCTCTTCAGTCTCATTGTTGATAGTGTTAGTAGAAATCATAATCCAATGTTCTGTTTGCGAACTCTTTTTATAATGTCTTAATTTCCGCAATAAATAGTCTAACTCACCCCCAAAGCACAAGAGGAAAATTGATATATTTGCGCGGTAAATTTCTCAAAATTAAATCTAATCTCGTATTATTTTGAACTTAAGTATTCAAATAATTCTACTATATTTGAGCAATGATATTATTCTAAAAGAAAACAAAGTACTACTTCACACTGAAAGTTTCTTAACAACTGCATTCCCATCTGATTTTAATTAATTCCTTTAGTTACATACACATACAGAGACTAACATATATATGAACGTCTACAAAGCAACAAAAAAGTAAGTGGAATACCACTATTTCAAATTGATCATTAAAATCAATGATTAAAAGAACTTTTGACATCAAAGCTAGTAGAGAAACATTTAGATGATATTAGTTTCACATACTAGAGACTAGTCCCCTCTTCCAAAAACATTTATATTATTAATGGAAGAAGCTTCCAAAAATTTTCCTCGCTGTATTGACCGGTTCTTGCTGAATGGCTTTCAGCTTCTGCTGAACGATCTCCTGCTCGTCAGAATCTTCTTCCTCGGAATCATTGCAATCGTCTTCTTCTTCCTCTTCACTATCATTGTCTTCAAGCTCTGTTCGAGATTTCGCTATCTCGTCAAATCGCTTGTAAGGATCGACTTTATCCTTATTTGCTTCTGCTTGAGCTACCGCAGTAAAGTTATTTCTCTCATAGTTCTCTATTTTTCCTCCACCTTTGAGAATGAGAAAATTGTACAGTGAGTTATAGCTACTAAATTACCTCCTTTTATTGGGTTGATGACCCTCTTATCGAAGAACACAAGGTCATTTTTGTTCTTATCTACTTTTGTTTGTTCTTTGGAATTGTTGCGACTGATTCCTGGCTGCTCATTATCTTTTTTCAGATATTTGAGTGCTTCCAGCTGATTGGAAAGAGCCATGAGATTATTCTGCAGCAAGTGTATCTGTGTGTTCTTTCCTGAAATCAGCTCATCTTTATCGTCGACCTCTTGCCTCAATTTAAACAATTCCTCAAACAACTATATAAATCGTCATGATGATGAATTCTCAATGGGAATGAATTTTACCCGCTGTCTCTCAGGACCATATTCTTTGATCTTTTGCTCGAGTTCATACACTCTCTTCGTGTTGGAGTTGGAGTTACCCACTATGAGCTTCTGGAGATGCTCATTATGGAACCTCAGATCGTTTACCTAAGTAATTTTAGAATGGAGATTGCAAATTATTTTCCTCATTACAAGTTGACTCTTGTGGATTATTTCCTTCTTCAGACTGTTTTCGACCTCCTTTTGCTCTGCAATTTTCGTCTCCTGTGAGTAATGGGCCAGTTGAGAAAATTATTCAAAGGGAAAAATGCCCATTACCAATAGAGTTTTCATAGCCTCGATTTTCTTTTCAGCCTCTTTGAGTTTGTCTTGATGCGTGTGTTGAATTTCTTTGAGCTTTTTCTTGTATTTCAGCATTTTCTCTTCTATTTTCGTAGCATCAATATTTTGCTATTTGAAATTCCCAATTCTAATGACCATTCCCAATATCATTAGTCTTACCGATTGTGAGAGTTCTTCATTCAGCTTAGAAAGATATATAATCGTTTTCCTTTGATTGATAAGGAGAGAGTGGAATTCCATCAGTTTTTCTTCAGCGCTCAAACCACTATCAACCATTTTCTGAATAATTTCATCTGGGTGAAAGTAATTTATTTATCGTTATTTTGTTGAACTAATCTTCTCTTACTGTCAATAATTTCCCGGTCTGTTCTAATATCACCAATATTCTCATTGCGATCTGTCGATTCCTCAGTCTATTAATATTATTGGCCACTTCGCGAGACAAATGAAAATTACTGTCTGGGTTTGCTGTGTCTGCTTCGCTTCCTCATCTGCAGCTGTGGAAAGATGCTCATTATAAAAACGAGATCGGGGCCTTGAATCCTGTTTTATCGAATAAATCAATTGGCATTCTCAAAGTTATTACTCTGTCTATCGAAGAGGGCGTCGTTGCGGATTTGATCTCAGCATTGACGCTAGATTTGCGAGGGCTTTTCATAAATATTTCAATCATCGTCTCGATTTCTTTCTGTATGGTGCTCTCCTTTCCTGACCCACTAAACTCTTTTTCAATTTCCTCGATATCGCATAGACTTTTCTGGATCGCAGAGACTACTCAGCAAATACATAAACTCATTATAATCCTGATTTGAGCTCTTGTTCTTACTCATATATTCATCACCGAGTCCATCTTCGTCTTTTTTTGGTGTGCTATTGTGCACAAATGCCATGTTTTTGTTGAACTGAAGGAAAGACAAGTCTGATCTCAGTCGTGAGAGGTCCCTTCGCAGCTTATTGATCAAGTTTGTTTTATTCTGAGACTCTTCGCAGAGTTTCTCGAATTTCACTTGGAATTCTTGCAAATAATTTAGTTGAGAATTTGAAGTCTCGTTCCTTTCAGCTTCCAGACTCAATATCCTTCCATTCAACTTATTGTTAATGGATTGATTAATTAATTAACTGCATTAAGCTCCGAAAGGCTTTACTTCATAGATTTCTTGATTTTTGGCATTTATTTCAGTTTCAAGTTCCTGGTTCTTGTATTTCAACTCTTCAATCTGCTCACGGAGTTCGTTAACTTGAACTTGCTGTTTGAACATTAGCAGTGATAATGTCTGCTTTGGCTTTGAATCTTTTCTAATGACAGCTGGCGAGTCTTGAGACGAATCCGATTTGTCCATTTTTTGTTCTTCATTTACTTTTTCAATGGCTAATGCATTATATTTGGGATCAGATATGTGTTTTCCTCAAAGATTAAACTCACTGTTGCTCACTGCCACCGAGGTTCGAGGAGTAGCCGTCCCGTCCTTTTGGAACGAACTTATAATTTCCTCTTGATATTTAATTTTCTTCTCTGCAGCTTCAAGCATCGCCTTGAGCTCTTTGGTGCTGAGCTCAACATTAGCAACGACCGCATTCTTTATGGCCTTCGCTCGGTTGCCTATGAAAAATTCAAACGTTTAGTCTCGCCTATCAACCACTCAAATAGCTAACCGAATCTCAGTGTTTCTAGAGTTTCTTTCGCATTATAACTACACATTGAACATGCCAACACAAGGGTAGTATGAGAATTTCCTCCTAGGGATTCTTGGAGAATTCTCGTGAGCTTTGATTCTCTGTACGGCACAAAACCCTTTTCTTTCTCAGTCAGTGCGTGTATCACACGTCCCAAGCAAGTCAGGGATTTATTAATGCTTTTCGCCTCGTCTTTCTGCTCCTTGGCAGTTATCATAGTCTTGCCGAGTCTTTCTGAACCAGCCAAATCCACAAAGTAAAGTTTGCCTGCAATACTGCGTTTAGATTGTGTGTGAGGAGTTGCAAGATCACCTGTCTTGGTCGTTTCAGTTTTCGTGTCCCTCTGTATCAAATGAAGGACAAAAATACTGTGACTACGAGAGCTGTTCTCATTCATTCTTGTTGCTGCTACGCTCCTATTTCAGGCAGAAGTCAGGAATTTTCGCACAGATCATGAATCAAACCTGTTTTCAGCTCCAGTCTTCATCACTTGCATCATCTGTTCGGAGCTGCTAACATACACTTCAGTCGCATCTTGCACGAAGATACCTTTAATCTTATCCTCTTTTATCTGCAGGTTGCTTTTCCGAGCTACATTCGTGATTATTATTTTCATCAATACAACTAATCACAACGTACCATCTAGCAGATCCTGTATTTTCTCATTGTAAATCTCAAGATAGGAGACTTTAACAGAGAATTCGATGTGCTCTTCCGCATTGATGATTTTGTTAAACACATAGCCCATCATTCTTGGTATAATGCCTTTCATTTCTTCGTTCTCGAGAGAAGGACCCTAGTCAAGTTTTGAAAATCAGAATTGCTTTTTAAATAATTGCGCCAACCTCCATCGTGAATGATTTTCCACTGCCCGTTTGACCGTAAGCAAAGATAGTGCCATTGAAGCCATCAACTACACCTGAAAAATCAGAACATTTGAGCATAAAACCAATTGGAAAAGCTGCTCTACCATCAAGCGTTGGCAGGGCGACGTAGTTGAACACATCGACTTGTTTAGAATCGGGACCGAAGATCCTGTCAAACGAATATTCATGTTTTGTGTCATCGTTTTCGATCTACAAACCTCTCAGAACGTCGAAAATCACGTGAGGGTACCTTAACTTGTATAGATGTATCGGTGTAATCGACTGCACATTCTCCTCCAATACTTTTCTCGAGAGTATTGAGAGGTCGTAGCCGGCAAACAACTTTTATGTTTGTTGCTTTTTGGTTTGCAGACATAAGTAGTTAATAAGGAAGTACTTTAATTATTGAGTCTGAGGATAATGTATTAATGAGCTATTATTAACGTTTCACCGAATTTCCATCGGAGCTAAAAAAAAAAACAAAAAACATCTAAATAGTTTAGACATAGAAGCAAAATTTAACTTCATTAAATTGCTTCAGCATTAAACTCAAGAGAATACCTCGCTGCTATAAGGACTAATCTGTTGAATAAATTATTCCTTCAACTTCTATTGCGATTTCTGGTTCCAAGGGACTGATGAAAGAGTGACTGTCTTTCAAAAGAATTTTGAAATGAGCGGCAATCCTTAGGCTCAGCCAACGGATAAGAACGAACGTCATTGTTATGAATATATATTCACAATTAATAAATTCTGAGAGCTAATGTATCGTATCTTACAGATACTTTTATGTTTTTTTATCGAAAGCTGCTACTAAAATAAATGATTGTGAAAAAAAAAAGTGGGCACCCTGGAGAATTCTCAGCGTCGCCATTTTCTATGCATGTGTTTACAGTGAAGGCTATTTTTTCTCGTTGCTCGACCTTGCAATGTACAACTTAAAATTTGCACCCTTTGGAGCGTTCTATCATACTCTATCTTTCAACGATTATGGAATAATACTGCAATTTCAGAGTTAATTTGCAGACATGTCCATATCATCTCTTCACTTTCTTATGAGAAGGAGTAATCCATCTGCTACATTCCAGCCAACATTTTAAATTCAGAAGGCTGTCATATAAAATCAGCCTAAATCTCTAGATCCAACCTTCAAATTCAAGCAAAGACTCATTCTTACAAATCTGTTAAATGAAAAGCAGATAAAAAATGGCTGTTTGAAAAACTTATCAATACTTTTAATAGAAATATTTGCTTTGTTTCCAGTACAGTAATAAAAAAATTAAACTTTTCAAGTATTTACCATTCCAGAAAAAAAACTGAGTAAATGTTTAACTTTCACAAATTTTTTTCAATAGTTATGCTAGTTCTGCTGCAATTTTGTAATAAAACCCCCTTTGCTCATTTAGCTGGTAGTGAAATTTCATATGAAGCAACGCACGCTCGAAATTAATCTGAAAATTCAATAACTAACTCTCTGACAAATAAATTAATCAGATTAAAAAACAAAACAGTGCTACTTATGAACCGTAATCGCGAGCTGGAAGTAATCAACGAGGAGGATGTCTCGATGATCAGCAAAGACATCCAGCCGGAAGAAGACAAGAGCCAAGGCGTTCTTCACTACGGCGCGCTCGTTTATTTGACTTTTTCAGAGGATAACTCCGAGGACTACTATGCTTTCTCTGAGGGATTCAACGACACTTCAGTCATGCTTAAAGCCAAAGCTCAATTCGTTGCCCATGGGTCGCATTACAATGGACTCTTTAGAATCTACCCTTCTTTCTACCATAACGAGTATATCAAAGGCAAAAACAAATTTGAACGCTATCAAGAAGATATTGAAGGCTACAGATTCGAAAAGCGAGGTAAACTCACCGATTACTCGATTTCTCAACATCACATCGTCACGTAGACACCCGTGCTGAAATCCCCAAAATGATAAAATCCATCGACGAAGAAGAAATTTTGAATTATGATGTCTACGAGAAGCTGAAAGGAACGCCAATTCGCTTCGGTCAAGTGATCCAGCTGTTGCATGTTTCATCTCAGAAGTATCTCACCTACGTCCCTGAAAAGATGTCTGAGTTTGAGAGCGAATGCATGAAGTAGATTTCTTAGCAATGAAATTTTCTTATTTTTGTCAAATAGAGTCGACCTGAGCTACGAAACCTCAGAGTTCTCATGCTTCCGAATTCAGCCATGCTACAAATTCCAGCAGGAAATGCAAGAATTCATCTATGACAAAGAAGCCGTCAATCTTGTGTCTGTGATGGAAAATCCCTACTCAGTGTCCGCGGAGCCATACCTCCATGCTTCAAGAACACGTAACATAATTGAAATGAGGAACAATGTTAGATAATTGCTTTTGTAAATCAGTCAAAGAATCACAAGGAAAAGAAACTTGGCATGATCAGAAGGAAATCAACGTGTCGCTCGACAGGAAATCGCTTTGGAGACTCAGAATATTTGCAGATTATTTTAACGAAAAGCAAGGACTGCTTTCAGTCGGAGACGTTATTTGGATAAATCTGTCGGAGGAAGATGTAAAATATTTCTTTTTGCGGGGGCTTGAATAGATATCTCATCGTGTTCATAGAAAAATTTGGTGGTTTTGAACTCGGGTGACCGAGAAGGCGGCGCGATCTTTAAATTCGTCTCTTGTAACCCTTCTGAAAAATACAAGAAATTTGTGGGAAGCAGTAACGGCATGTTCATCATTGAGAATTTGAATATGGACACTGGTGGTCTTGTGCGATGGCATAATGATTACATTCTAAAGCATGTGACGTAAAATTGCCTGATAATTGAGAGGATCCTTACTATTTTTCCCAGCACCAATCAATATCTCGCTGTAGGACCATCTCCAAATTGGGATATCGATGAAAAAGTAACGTTCAGTCTTTTTAAATATAATAGTAAATGTTCATAATTCTTCTGTAGAGAGACCATAAGACATATTCCTTGCAACTTGTAAATCGTGCGAATGACGCTGCTAAACTCAAATTCGACGTGGTACATTCGACAATCAGCTCGAAAGAAAAAGACTTACTTCTCAAATACGTGCAAAAAGACTCATATTTCACTCTTAAATTGGGTATGTCTTGCTCATTATTTCTGACCTGACCTCCTTCTCTTTCTCAAGATCAAAAAGGAATGAACATTAAGAACGATAACTCACTCGTTTACAAAGACGTTATGAAAGACCATATCGAAGGACGAGACAATAGAGGTTATTATAGCTAGCCCAGCAAAAGTATATTTCTAACTCAAAACATTCGTAGATTTGGAAAGCGACTATTTGACTGTACCATTAGTCAGTCGTGCGCAAGGAGACAACATTTTCCATCTTTCGCGCGCAAACCACAGTGAAGTGCTCGTCACGCTCTTTCTGTTGTCCTGTAAAAATACGATTAAAGAAGTCGTTGAGCATGTGAATCCAGAGGTAATAAAAATTATACTGAAGAGGCATTAAACTGATCTCCTTTAATACATAGAAAATCGAAGTGGAGAATCAAACCCTCAGTCAGCTGCAGCTCGTGTATAAGAAAGCGATTGACAAAATGTCCACGATGAAGCAATGTCTCTTGCAGCTGGACGATTTCTGCAGAAATAAACTGCTAAGTTACCTGAACTCGGATCAAGTGTACGGAGAGATTAATAGCTTCGTTCAGAACGTGCTGAAAGAGCAGCTCTTTATTGAAATGCTCGTTCAAATTATAATCACAAGCTTCCCTACTTATGACCATCTCAAAGAAGTAAGCTTGTAGCTTTTAATTCATATATCTTACATGCTTTTCTATAGCTGCTAGCCACTGAGACACAACGAAGTGCTCGCAAGGCACGAAAAGAAACTAAACTCGCCAGTGACCCGAATTTAGACCACTCAGCCCAATCAATCGAGGATAAATTTTGTAAATAGTTTGTTTCATATACTGCGATACTCATCTAACATAGCGAGCCACGTCATGAATGAGATCAAAGAAGAACTTAACCATAAGAAAATGAAGATATGCTCATTGGTGTACCGCCTCTTGTCAAGCATTTGCGAGAAAAATCATGCGAACCAAGTCTATACCTTCAAGTACTTGCCCATCCTCCAAATTCATTCCGATTTCATCCCTGGTGCTATCGACTGTATCAATTACGTACTTGGCTGGAACGAAGAACTCTTGCTCAATTTGCACAAGCGCGAAGGAGTTCGGTTCTCCGCCGAGAAAGGGGTTGTGCTCACCGAGCAAGAGAAAACAAAATCTGAGAAAAACACCGCACGAGAAGAAGAAATTGCATTAAAGCTTGATATCAAAACGCAGGATGATCAAGAAGCAATTTATCGAAAGTTTTACAACCAAGTGCGAGATCTGCTCGATGCCGATGTGACTGGGCTTTGGGATTATTGGAATTTCATTCAATTCTTCGTGATTCGGCTGCCTCAGACCCGAGATCCCATTAAGAGAAAGAAGATCATTAAGTTTCTCAAAAACATCGCTGAGAGTGATCACACTGCTATCAATGTCAACCAAGAGCAGATATATACGCTGCTGATCGAAAATTCCCAGCATTCTGACCCTCTCATTGCGAATTTCTCTTTGAAAATCACAAGTGACGCTGCGCATTTGATGGTTACTATGAGCAATGGAGATGACATGCCAGTGCAGAAGCCTCTTGTTGAATACATTTCTGAAACTGATGATCAGCACAACTTGACCTCAGAAGATTCATTAGAACAAAGCACACTGCTGGACCTCTCATACAATCCGGAAAGGCATTTTAGCTCCTTATTAGATGGATCAAACAAATTCGAGCTTCTCTATGACTACATCGATTTCTTTTCGATCATGTGCAAAGGTCGCAACCATATCTGGAAACAGAACTTGGACAAAATTTTCAAACCAACGGCCTTCCTCCGCACCATCGACGACGAAAGAATTCCGCCCAGTAACTACTCTGAGTATTTTAACATCATCTAACCGATAAAATCACTAGACATTCGAGCTGTTCTCGCAAGATTGATGTCAAATCTGTACTTAGATCAGGAACCTCGAAGAAAAAAACAATATCCGGTTTTATGCAAGATTGTTGACGCCAACAAGACCACTAACCTCCTCCAAAATGCTTCCCTAATCGCAACTGAGAAAGATAGTAACTTTGATGTCATGCTTTGGCAATACTAAAATTTTTATTAGACGAGAATAGCGGCGAGGGTGATACTGCTCAAATCGAAAGACTCAAGACAAAGATTATCAACCACGTCTCGAACGCAGTATGATAGTCTTATCTCACAGCATTTATTCATTTTTACCTTATCTAGGAAAAAATAGTTTTGGGGCTTCCGTTGTCTTTCCAGAAGGAGAGTCATCTTCGTTCTCTTCCTGACTGGAGCAAAGTGTACAATGTTTACACTTACGAGCTGCTTTTGCTCGTGAACATGCTTCTCGAGTTCCAGAGTATTCGAATCATAGCTCAGGGAGGATATCAAAGAAAAAGCACCAAAACCGGATTCGGTTTGAATCTACTGAAGCTCGGACAGAAATCGGATAACAATTCGAGCAGCAAAAGCAAAAAGAAGAAGGAAGCTGAGAAAAAGAAAAAAGAAGCTGAGAGGAAAAAGAAGAAAAAAGCAGAAGAAGTCGAACGCTCTAGGTCTCGTTTGGATTCAGAGATCTCTGCTATTTCCGCTGATAAGCAGCAGCTTGAGTTTTCAAACGTCTTGAAATCGTTGATCACGATGCTTGAGTATGATAGAACTTATCCCGAGGCTCGACAGCAGTTGCTTAACATCAAAAAGCGTACTGAAAATAACCTGTTCTTCAATGTCTCATGACGCTCAAATATTAGAAAGGGAAGATACAAAGAAAGGCTCTTTCACTAAAGTCCTCAAAGGATTTGGCGGCATGCTGTCGAAGACAAAAGATATGTTCTTTAACTTTGAGTTTTCGAGCCGAGAGATGAAAAAGAAATCCACTAAAGGAAGGAACTTCTTTGAGAGTCTCAATGAAGAAATCACAGGAAATGGTAAGTTCAATCATAAGGAGATATATATTGATCGTTTCCTTTCACGAAAATAGAAAACTATTTGAAGCAGAGCGAAGTGATGAAAAGAGTACTCGAGAGCATGCTTTCCAAGCAGAACAATCCAATCGAGGTATAAGAATCATAGTTTGTTACCTGAAGTCAATTACAAATTTGTTTTTAGAACGAGATCAAGCTGCAAATTATCCAAATTATCCAATATTTCTTTGATTTTAAGCACGATCAGTACCTCAAAAATTACAGGGACACGTTTTTGGAGATCGTCAAGACTAACAACATCTTCGAGAAGGTGAAACGCAAAGAAATAGCTGACGAGGCACTCGGGGATCTCATGCTGCAATTGATTGACAGCAACGCTGAGAAGTTTTTACCAAGTCTCATGCGTACTGGCACAGACGTCGACGATAACGATGAAGAGCTGAAAAGCACTCTGGATTTTGAAGATCCACTCGACCTGAACGACATACTCGGCTTCGAGGTTCTTCCAATGCTTTTCCAACTGTTTTGCCTCACAAATGAGAAGCGGTTGGAGGAGGGTCTGCTTGCGGTTATGCTCCAGATGTATTCTCAAAGACACGAGTTCCTCGATCTTACCAAGGAGCTTCTGCTCATCTTCGAAGACGAGCACATCAATCTGTATCGAAAGGCTCGCAAGAAAACTCAGATGTTCCAAAAGCTCGTCGAGGAGTCCGAAAATTGGCTAACATCAAAGCAGCTGGGTGTTGACGAGCTCATTGAATGCAAGAGGCTGCTGACTTACTTCTACAATCAGTTGTTCAAAAATAGTAAAAATGACGACCCCGAAAGTGATGTGGTCGATCCGAAAAAAGTTTACACAAAAGATATCGACCCAATCAGACAGCAGATTTATAGCCAGTTGAAGATTCACACCCACACTGTCTCTCTTCTTAGAGATAATTTCCATATGATTGTGGAGAAAAACCATCAGCAAGAGATCGTTGATCTCTTTAGAACCTGTTTCTCTTTGCTCACGGCCTTTGTAAAAGGAAACAAAACGAACCAACAGCTCCTCAGCAAATCCATCGTTGTTTTCAAGTACAACATGAGCTATCAGTTGGGTCAAGTAGAATTGATAAATGAGATCTTCAGAGATAATCACAGCTTATGCACGAACGTGGCAGAGTTTAACGTGATCCAAGACTTCGTGAAAGTGATCATGAACAACGGAAGAAAAGCCGACTACCTTGAGTTCTTCATGATTATCCAAAAAGCCGAGGACAACTGGATATACACAAATCAAAAGCTCGTCCTTGACACCCTCCTTGAACCAAAGTTGAAGAGCAGACTCTTATACATGTGCGATGTCCAAGGGACAAACCATTTAGAATTTGCGTAATATTTGAAGCCTTTTGAAACGATTAATCGATTTATTTAGATTCGACGACAAGTATAAAGAGCTTCCAAATGACGAGCCATTCCTCTATCATCACAAGATTATTGACGTATGCTACTTTTTAGCCCGATTATCGAATCTAACGTTATACATAACAAAGATATTGTCGCTTGCGGGTTTCGGTAAGGAAGGAATGATTCAAAACGAAATCAGACTGAGAAAAACTATCGTTTTGCCTTATATCATCGAGCTCCTCAGCATGCCGTAATCAATCAGTTTATCGAGCCTTTGGTTTTAATCAATTACTTTTTCAAATCAGAGATGACTTCACTCGAGATGATGAATCGCTGGCTGATAAAATGGACCTGCCTTCCCAAGGCTATGAGCGGCTGAAGATTCCTCTGCACAAGTTCATCTACTATATTTACTTGGAGTCAGAAAAGATAAATCTTGAGCACAGCACCACTGAAGGTACATATCTCTTTAACTTGATTCGAATAATTGACTGATAATTCTCTCTTAGCAAATATGTTCCGTTACATACAACTGGAGACCAAGCGTCTAAAAACACTCAAGAGTTATAAGAACAGCTTTGTTGAATACTTGATCGACAACCTCTTCTACACGATCTATCTCTACCAAAAGAGTCTCCGCGCTTCAACAAATCTTGAGGATAGAAAAGAAAGTCATGAGAAAAAGAATTATAATACTATGGTTGAATTCATTACTGCGACTGTGGAATTCATCCAAAATTTCCATCCAAAGGTAAGATGATCCTTTCTGCTCTCTTTATAATTGTTTCGCTCTCAGAATATCTCAGCCGAAGGAGTGAAAAACGTGAAAAACCTTGCTAATAGCTTGGAATACAAGCAGTATAACTTGGATGTAAACTTTTTCTGGGCTTGGCTTGACTCTAACAATAATGCAAAGGAACTCTTTTCCTACTTGAAACACGAATCAGTCGAACTAAAGCACCAAGAAATAGAACTCGAGGTCAGCACGAGTGATCAGAACATTTACAAGAAGATATGGGTGCAATTTCAGGAGAAATTCCATGAATCTGAAACCATTAAACAAGTAATAATTGGCTTGACTATGATTATCATTATCTTACTGTAACATTTCTGCAGGAAATCCAAAAAGAAAAGAAGATTTTGGCTCTCGCTTTGAACAAAGTTGACGCACTGTTTGGAAAAGTCAAATCGATTCGCGACATCGTTAACAATGAAGAAATCATCAAGAAGCTGATAAACTACGTACTCTTCGAAACTCAATCAAAGTATTACAGCAAAGCAACAGCTACAATCTTGGAGGTCCTTGGGTAATTTTATTACCATGATATATTGGACTTAATCTCTTAATTTTCCAAAAAAAATAGACACATGATCAATATGGAGGTCAAAGACGAAAATATCGAGGCGGACCAACTGAAAGAGCAAGTGCAAAATTTCCTCAACAAAAACAACGCAACCTTTATGTTCCTCTACCGACTGAGCGACCCGCAGTTCAGTTTCTCTGATAAGCTCTTCGGATACTTTATTGATTTCGCAATCAACTTGCTCGACGGCGGAAACAACGAAGTCCAGAAGAACGTTTATAAATACTTTGCAAATTTCCCTAATTCGGAAGTTTTCTTCTTCAAGGTAGATTGTGTATTGCTTTGACCCACCAACTAATAATTTTCCAAACTAGATCCATGAACGTATCAACTCGGACATCTTCTCATTGAAAAGTTTGGTGGAAGATCCTGAAATGGAGCTCATTGGTTTCGAAATCGACGAAATGGCTCGTATTCTGAGACTCTTGCAGCTATTTGCTGAAGGCCACTATAACGAACTCCAGAACTACGTCAGACAGCAGCATAACAACTACCACAGTTACGATATCCTCAGCGATATCATCAACTTGCTCAGCATTTACATGCAAACTAAGGACTCTCGTTTCTTTGAGAGCATGATGCAGTGCTTCGACACAATAACAGAGTATATTCAAGGACCTTGCTACGAGAACCAGGTCTCAATCATTCAAGGCAGTTTCTTAGATATCGCTTCAAGTTTGTTTTCGGTAATATCTAAAATTGCTTTCTCAAAATTTAATTTTGAATGTGTCTTTAGCAAGACGATGTGTTGGAGCAAGAGAGAGCAAAATTAAAGAAGGAGGACGCGAATTCCAAGCAAGACGAGCGAAAGTTAAAACCTTGGCAGCTGGCGAGACTAAAATACAAATGCTCGATTACTTTAATCAGTTTGCTTGAATCTCGCAAAAATGATGACGTAGTGTACAGAATGCTTAAATCGATGCAAGTCGACATTGTGAAGCGAAACTTGACGGACATCTACTACTCTTTCAAGGAAATTTACAACGAAAATTACAATGATGACGTGTTCTTGCATGTAATTACTAATAAACCCTTTTTCTTAATAACTAATCTTCTGGGATTAGTTCAACTATGAGCCTCAGCCTGGTGATAAGAAGCTCACAGAAGCCTACTGCTCGACAATCATTGAAACAGGCTTCAATCTATTCATCTTACTGAGCAATTTCCTTGAGTGCAAGCTCACTAGTAGCGAAGATGATGAAGGTAAAATTATATTTCGTGTAGGAGTGGTCATCGTTAATACCTGTAACTAGAAATCCAAGAGAATTTGAAAGATCTGAAGGATACAAACATTATCACTAATAACGTTGTTGGAAAGCTTGCTAAGTTTGGACTGTCCTTCGTAAAGACTACGTTGCAGACTGCAGGAGGTAAATGCTTCGACTAATTTATGTTTTTTCATTTTTATCGCGTTTTTAGATATTGCAAAGAAAGGAAAGAGTTTGGTTGACAAAGGGCTCCTGAACCGAGGAGGGCGTCAAGAAGAGCTGTCTCATGAGAACGCTATTATCGCTGAACTTCAAGAGAGAAGACTAAGAGTCTGGAAAGACGCCTTCGGGTTCTTTAGAAAGAATATTGCTCACATAGAAGTCCTTAGAGAAGACGGAAATCTGGAGAAAACTTACTTCTATATTCCTCCCTTCTGCCATGCGGTTACAAAGGTGAGATTATCAACGATTTTCGAAGGCTGACTAAATAATTCAATACTACCAGGACACTAAAACCTTATTCAATAACAACGTGAACAGAATCAGTGTCAAATCAAAGGTGCATGACTTACAAAGCAAGGCCGACGATCTCATCGAGACAATTAAGCAAGAATACAACCTTAATAGACTATTCAATCGAATTAAGCTCATTTCGATCATCGCGTCCCAAATCCTGCTCTGGAGAGATATCGCCTTCCTCATTGTAAGCACTCCTTTACAAAGTTTATTTAATAACAAACACCCCTCACTTCTAGGCGATTGTCATCAATCTAATTGTCCTTTTCTCTTATGAAAGAGTTGAAGTGAATGGCGAGAGCGAGATTCAAAGATGTAAATCTGCAAATTTTCTTGACGCTAATCATTTTTTTTTCCTTTGTAGCTAACGAGAGTGTAATCAACGCATTGGGAATCGTCCTTATTGTCTTAACAATGATCATCGTCGCATCGTTTATTCTCAAAACAGCACCAATTATTATTAAGAAAGCCTGGAAAGGAGTTACTAAAGACAAGCTAAATCTGTTGAAATACGTTCTCCGTATCATCAACACCGTCTTCCTCGTCGTTTCCGACTTCTACGTCGTTTATTATTTGGTTTATGGTGCAACTGCGATCATTGGCCTGGCCGTGTCTCCTTTCTTCTTTGCCTTCCATCTCTTCGACGTCCTCGTCAGGTACTTAGACAACATTACTCAGATCTCATAACTAATATCGTTTTCAGATTCCCAACCCTGCTGAACGTCGTTAAGTCCGTCTGGATCCCACGAAAATCGATTCTCTTGACACTCATGTTGTTCATTATGTTGCAATACGCATTCATGTTGTTCGCATACTACTGGTTGGCTGATGATTTCTATAACGACTTATGCTCGTCAACTTGGATTTGTATGCTGACCTTCATTGATAAAAGTTTCAAAGCTGACGGGTCCATCGGAGGATACATCACACCTTACCGTAACGCTCTCATAACTTATTCTTTTATTTACTTAACTAAATTACAGAAAATGAGGTGAACCTGTTGAGGTTTTTCTACGATAACATTTACAACTTCGCGCTCATGATTATTCTGCTCAACATCGTCGTAGGTAATCACTTGGCTGTCTTGAGTCATTGCTTATAACATTTTTTTCATTCTGTTAGGTATCATTATTGACACATTCGGACAGCTGAGAGACGAAGAAAAAGAATTCAACAGAGATATCACCAACATTTGCTTCATTTGCGGGCATGATAGAGAAACCATCGATAAAGCCTCTGGTGTTGAAACTGGATTCCAAAGCCATATTAAGAACGAGCATTACCTTTGGCACTATCTTTTCTACATCGCGTATCTCAAAGGAAAGGACAAGACTGAATTCACTGGTATTGAGAGCTACGTGTACGAAAAGATTGAAAAGCGTGATACCTCTTGGTTCCCAACACACAGGTATCTACTGATATATTTTTGTTCTCGAAACTAATACTTGTTTGCTTATTAGAGCTTTAATTCTGAAAGGACAAACCGAAGAAGAGGAATCGACATACTTGCTAGACGCGTTCAAGAAACTCGAAGATGAGGTAAATAAATGAAATTTTGATGGCTTATATATTAACTTTTTTCATTTATCACCAATAGCAATCCGAGTTGATCAAGTATTCTCAGAGCGCAATTAAAGGAATGGTTTCTAGCCTCGGTAATCTTGAATCGTCTCTGAAAAAGCATGTTGCTGGCAAACGCGTGAAATCACTTCTCAAGAAGGCAACAAATGTTTCAAAAACATCAGAGCCTGTGTCTGATCCGAATGTTTAAGTTTGTTGCAGGGTAATATTATGAATATTTTGTACCGACGCAGTTATATTAGATTCAACATCTTCATATAATTTCTTGTTTTGAAAGATTCCATTAGAGATTCTTGCAGTTACATTTGAAATTATTCTAATAATTCTGAAAGAAGACGTATTCAACTTCGGGTGTGAGCCTTAAGCATAATAAGGGGGAGTAAATTCTTCCTCCAAATTTTGTTACTTAGCCAGTACAAATGTGATTTTGAAATGGCCTAAGCACTGCCAAGAGTCCTCTAAAAAAAAGAAATTGCAATGTTGCCTTCAATTCTTTATTTGAGAGGAAAACAAAGATTTGATTTGGATACTATCTATTTTCATAAAGATGAATTTTCTAATGACTTTCTTGTTAGTTATCGTGAGTCTTCATTCGTTCTTGACATGAAACAGACAAACCTAGTACCTTCTAATTCTTTTCACCAGCAATCTTTTGATGTCATTGTTAATTATTGCCAAGAATGTTTTGAAATAAATTAAAAAAAAAACATAAAACTGTCAAATACATTCAAAGAATTTACAAAGTCACAACGTTCATTCCAAAAAAACAAAAAAAAGAAATAGCGAACTTTAGTTTTCTATTGTGACATTAATTTCCATTCTCCATCTCAAGAGGCTCGACCAACTTAGAGAAGAGCGTATACACATCATGCGTGCTATTGAGGTAATAGTTTGCATGGGAAGGCTTTTTCCCAACACAAACAGTATAGACATCAGCATTCTACGGCGAAGTATTAGTCTATCATAAGAGCACAATGAATTTTTACTTCTGTAAGCAGGCCTTCTTGGGCAAGGTTTGCTACGTTCTTCAGCTTTGGATACATTTCTTCATCAATCGAGTCAGCTCCTATACAAAGAACGAAATCTATCGGCCCTTTGAAGTGACTCACTCGTGAGAGAATCATTTCGACTGCTGTTCCCTAATGTAAACAATTGTATAAGTCAAAGGAAATAATAAAACTTTGCTTACCTTGTTGATTCCTGTTGGCTTGACTTCAATCCATGTGTTTCCGCTTAGAATTTCGACATAGTCAAGAAACTCAAGAACTTCTTTCAGATGCAGCTTCAGCTCTTCCACTTGAATTTCTCCAATGTTCGTACCCACATTAATACAACTCCAGTATATCGCACTCTCTTTTTTCTCTATCCGCACTCCTTCTGTCCTTGCCGCGTAGTTTTGCATAATCTTATGAACAATCGTCTTGAATGACCAATCCACGGCGAACAGCTGATGCCATGTGCTCTCCTTTCGGACTTTATACAAAAATCCGTTTTCTGCAAAGACTGAAATATTCGGAAGGACCTCATACAAATAATTCATAAACTCGGCTCTCTTGCTTGAGATCACATTCAACTGTCCATCCAACTTCTTGGAAAACTTTTTCAATACCTCTAAATGATCTTTGGATATATTACGCACATATTGGCTCTCATACCTTGGATCTAAAGTACGTTCGTAAGCCTCAATGTCCATTAATACGTTCTCGTGGTTTAAAATCACTACTCTATTTTTCGCTCTCGCAAATGACTTCTTAATGTGCTCGAAATTCAGCGGCTTGAATTTCTCAGGGGCAGCTATTAGCTTGATCCCTTGTATCTCTTTAAAACTTAGAAGGCACAACGAAGACTTAATCGTTAGGAAATTCGCTAAATCTTTGGTGACGTGCTCGAACCTCCGCCAAGCGCTGTGATTCTCAACGATTTTCTTATCGATCTTCAGCACGAACTCTTGATCTTCGCAAGGAGTCTTCAGTATTTCTGAAATCGCAGTTATAACCCGCTTTGCGTTGCTTGGATTAGCTCGACGCACGATATTTAGATTTTTCTGGCCGAAAGTCCATTCGCTGCGAACAACCGCAGCAGGGCCTTTCTCCCTAAGAATGACATACTCAAGTACTTTGAGATCTGAGGTCAGGGACACAGAAAAGGAAAAAAATATCGAGGCTAGCGACATCAGCGCATAGCATTCGTGTGGTGTCCAGTTTTCAATGATATCCACCTGAGAGGCGCTACCAAGAGCAGCCAAGTCTGTGTTTATCTTCCCGATCTTTTCTTTGATGGCAGCTTTGTACTCTGAGTAATACGGCAGCTCATCACTGAATAACCTCCCATGCACTTGCAGGAACACCATGGTGAACTTCTTATCGAGATTCGTTGTAAAATACGTCTGCAATGCGGATAAAAACTCCATTAGTCCTTCATATCGATGAAACTGAGTCACAGTCAGCATCAAGTTCGACTCTGGATATTTTTGCCTATACGTTTGACAAGCCTGCGCAAATTGAGGTTTTTCTGCTAGCTCGGCCACCAGTTTAGCTTCAATCGCGTGCTTAGCTACACCGACAAAGATCCGTCTGCCGTAGTAACTCACATACAGATACCCTCCATGAAGTGCATTGTACCTCAGGTTAAAAAGCTTTGCGCAGATGCTGAAAAATGACTTGACATACTCACCTGTGCTGAAGCAGATGAGATCGCAGCATAGCAGTGAGCAAAGAAATTCCTCTTTATGATCGATCATCATGAAAAACTCTATCGTTGGGAAGGAAGCTTCGAACATGAACCCAATCACCTGCTTTGGGTTCTTTAAAGAGATGTACTGCGGAGTTAGGAGCAGGTAGTAGTCGTTGACGATGATAACCGTCTGCGTGTCGATATTTTCCAGCAATTTCTCTGCAAAGAGTTGGTTCACCTTCCTGTACGTCTCAATGTAGGCGTCTTGGTCTATATTAGCATTTGGTTCCAGGATATTGTAAAAAATATGAAACAGGAATTTTTTGCAATATTCCTCAGTGTAAATATGCCGTATCTTCAAGTCGATGAATATTGGAATCGCATTATGCTCCGTCTTGAGTATCTGAGTTAATTCCTCTCGGTACTCTTCTTCAACCTCCACCACTGGCCATCCAACCCATATAATATTCTTCAGTTTTTCAACCCCAAGCCTCCAAACAGCGGACATATATGGGTTCGTATCCAAAGTAATTTCCCATCGTTTTCGTTTTTCGGTTTCCCCTTTATTAAACGTTATTTTGAATGGCAGTCGATAAGTCGCCATAAGCACCTTGTAATGTGACGGACTCAATTGTAGGAGGTTATAATCAAGGTTATTACTGAACGCCTCATGTTCATCGAAACACTTAATCGTTGAAGGGCCTCGAAACTTTGATAATTTTCTCTCCAATGTGCTTTTTTCGTGGATTTTTGAGAATACTTCATCATTATTTTCCAGATTTTTCAGTGAATTACTTTTCCCTCCACCAAGACCTTTTGAATCTGTGCTATTTGTTCTAGAATGTTTTCCAAGTTTTTTCCGAGGATCTACTTCTTGGTCTTCTTTGAATACAGGCTTTCGGGCGTTTGAATTGCCTTCGTAAATGTCCTCTGCTTTCGAGATCGATCGGGTCTTCCCAATCCCGTTGCTTTTAACATGGAATCTGCTGGTTCGGATATCTTGATCTATTGAGTCAACTTTATTCAATGACTGCTGATAACTGAAAATGTTCTCGTTCTGATGCTCGCTCGGTTCTAATTTCGCCCCTCTTCCAACGAAATCGCCACGAGATTGAATGTGAGGAGGGCTCTCGAAATCGGATCTTTTATCGCCACTTGTGAATGAATCGTCAGACTTGATAAAGTGAAGCTTATAACAAAAAGGTCGATAAAAAAAAAAAATCACCATTGAGATTTCTTGCGCAATTCTAAAGGGATTAAAGTCATCATCGCTCTTGCGAACTTTCTTCTTTGCTCCTTTCACATCTAAGTGATAGCATTTTAGTTGGGCGCCTAAAAATAAGGAGTATGTACCATCAGGAAGCATATCATTTGAGAGAAACTTTTGCAAAATAGTTTCAGTAACTGAGCATATCCCTTCACTGCTTTCTACTATGACTCGATAATAATTTGCTCGGTATGATTTGTTTTCGTTGTTTGGGGTCGATTCCCATCTTCGTAGAATACCATCAGTAAACACGACGCATTTAAATTCAATTTTTGTGCCTATTTTGTTGTGATCTACTTATCTTTGTTATAAATTGTGTGTACCTTTCTTAACTTTGATCGGGGCTTCGCTTACCCAAAATGGATAATCTTGTGGACTTGTTTTCAATGGATACGCGTACTTAGGGTCCCAAGATCCAAGCGCAGGTATGTTACCCAGTAGTCGTACTTGTTCTGAGAGTTGCGTGAAGAATTTTATCTTGAAACTGATTTCACAGAGCTCGGTCATTATGGTGATTCCGCACTTAGTTCCTGTTGGACTTTATTTTATTTTATTAGATACAAATCAAAATTTTCCACATTAGTGGATCTACTGTGTTAAAGATCCTAAAACCCGATAATTTTCGAATCGAACACTGGCGGAAATATGCTTAAGTTCCTCTGTATCAAAAATTGTTTTTGAGAATTGCTTTGCATGACAGTTACTTAAGTTTCAACAGAGCAGTGATCATTATATAGAGTGCTTCCTACGGAATAACTAAGGAAATCGATCAGCTAGCTAGCTATTAAATAATTAAATATCTTTAGATTTTTTGGGACCAGAATCGCTGTCTTTCTTTGAGTCAACACCAGAATCGTCTTTGGTCGTTGTGGGTCTATGTTAATATGGTTAGGAAAAGTAAGAGGAGGATCCTGATTACTTCTTCACACCGATTCTGACACCGGTTTCTTTGACGTAAGACGTGTTTATTGGAATTATGAAATCAACGGTTTTATTGTCTAGAAGTAGATAAAATATTGTTTTGATCATAGAAATAGGTGGTTTGAGATACTTTCTGCTCTTTTACGTTTCGCTTCAGATTCTTTTTCCTTCAATGATCCTAGCTGATCCTGGTCAAGCTTCAGAGATCCATCTCGAATACTTTGTCCCAGTTTTTATATTAGAAAAAAATACTTTCAAAAGCCAATATTTACATAATCAATGAACCATCTTTGTGCATATACCACGGATGCTGACCGGCCAGGCTGACATTACCATGGAGTTTTGTCCATTTATCGCCCTAAAAATATCATGCTCTCAATGTCTTGAGTGCATAAGTGCTTTACCTCGTCCGAAAGGAGATCCACTCGATTAAAGGCTGATACGTTCTTCACCTTATACCCTTCAACGTTTTCGATCTACACAAGTTTATATTTTCTTGGGGGAAAAATAGTGCTTCTTACTGCAACACCGAATTTTTCAGAGGCGATCTTCCCAATATCAAGTAATTTGCAGTTCTCTCTATCGATTAAAATCTCAACTGGCGGAGACAGCTCGAAATCAATTGGATTCCAAAACTTTAGATGAGTCATCAGCTGCGTAGGTTTAATCTCTTGCTTCTTTTCGCATCTCTCGATGATAATCACTTTTCGGTCGTATAGTGAATATTCTTTCATCCTTTTCTCGTCATGTAAGATCTAAACAGTCGGTATATAGCTCATATAAACTTCGATCAGTGGCTTACCTGACCCATCGTATCTGCGTTTCTTTCTCGAAGTCTCATTTCATCAACGGAGATAGCAAATCCTCTTGCTTTCTCTTGCATCTCATTGGCTAACCGTACCTTTACTTCATGAACGGTTTCCATGTTTTGAACAGTTAACTCGAAAAGGTCTTCAAAAAAGAAGATTAGCCCGTCATGAGCCTCAGGGGAAAGGCATCCAAAAGCGAAGGCTATCTTATACTCGCCTACAAACTCGTAAGAGCAGGGTAAAACCATAACTACATACCAGATTTGGTCGGAGTGCCCAACTCTAAAAACACGTTTCCGAGATTAGTTATGCTGACATCGAGCAGCTTGGCTTCATGGTCTCGAAGTTCGTTTCCAAACTTCCCTCCTTTCTTCATAATGAACTCGTTTGCAGGTAAATCCAACTATCGCAAGTTTGATATTATAGTAACTGAAAACTTATCCATGGTAGCTTACGAGATCTGAAATTTTCATCTTCAAGTCGTAGACAGTCTGACGATCATCAGCCAGGACGGAAAGCGAGTATTCAGGAGGAACATTTTCGATGTTGGCACGTGGGTCATTGAATTTGACGTTCACACGATGTTTGTCAAGTTCAAATTCCTAATATAACGAATATGTAGTTGTTATAATAATAAACAAAGGCATAAATATACGTTGTCCCATTTTGTTTTGGTGACTTCCTTTATTGGTACGTCACTTTCTTCAACATAAATATTTATTCCTAGATAATTTAACGTAACATCTCGGAACGCTCTTCGTAAAATACCATTGAAAATTCGATGATAGCTGAAGGTTTTATCAATATTTCCTGGAAGCTTGTTTAAGATGTCTGAATATTTTGAAGCCATGTAAGCGTTTCTTTTCATAACCCTGCCACCAATTAAGTCCCTACATTATTCTTAGCATGCGAAATTTACAGTTGTTTTTCTATCGGTATCTTCGTGATCGACTCTATAGCGACCATCAGTTCCTTTAGAGTCGCGCTATCATCAATATAGATTCTAAAAAAAAATGTAACATTTTTATCCCCATCGAACGAATGTAAGAGATTACTTTTTGGGTTGTAGGGCTTTCTCGCTCATATCGGTAATTCCTGGACGCCACGTATTTATCTTTACCGTGATCTTCTTCGGATCATAGTCATAAAACTGCTCATCAGACGTTTTAGTCTCAACAACGAAAGCTCGCTGATCTCTAATTTTCAGATTATAAAGTGACTTTTCGAGAAAAATATGTTGTCAACGACCAATCTCATAAAACTCTATTACCTGATCTTCTCTTCCTGTGTAAGTATCCAGCATTGTCCCTTCAAAGGACGAGTAGAGCCTCAATCTCCAATTTTCTGGCGCTTCTACAATCCCTAACTCAGTTCGAGCCTATTGTTGCCTTCAGAATGATAGCGATGCAAAACAAATTAACCTTTTCAGTGAAGGCCCGAAATGTTTCGTCCCGATTGATTACAATTTTCTTGTCTAGGTCTCCATAGTACACACGAATTGTAAGCTCCTTCTCTTTCATCTCCTTCTCAATCTTTTCTTGCTGTAATTATCATTCGTAGTGAGTTATTGACAAGTTGAGTTTGGAACATACTTCTTCCCTAATTCGATCAGCTTCCAATTCAAGATCGAGGGCCTTCTGAAGTTTTTCAGGAAGTTCGATGATTTCATCTCTCTTCTCATCAGGCTCAATCATCCTAAACAGAAAGTCATCAGAGGAAGTGACAATCAATTCCAAGTACCTATAAAACAGCATGTAGCCTGAGGACCCAGAGTCATCTAATTTAATCATTATATTCAGCATACTGCGTAATAATCGAAACAGTTACATCTAGGTTTCTCATCGCCAAAAGCTTTAGAGACCTCTGCAGCAGATATCCTTTCCACGGTTGAGTCATTGAAGTTATACCATTGCTCATCCTCAAACGATTTTATATATGTATAGTAATGGCCACCCACAGCCGTTCCACTGTGTATCATCACAGCATACAAATCATACACATATTTCCCTTGGTCAAACAAATTTTTGAATTTCTCGAACAAATCATCAGCAGGCTCCGCTTTCTACACATTTCTCAGCACAACGAAAACCATGAATGTCATTTACCTCTTCCTCGGTCTCTTGCTTTGCTGTTTTTCTCTCAGGAATATTTTCTAACAGTGGTTGTGAGCTGTTTTCCTTTTTCGGTTCCTCAGTTTTATTGGTTTGTGTGCTATCCACAGGTTTGGCATCACCAGTTGTTGTTTCGTCTTGTTATTACATATGCAATGAGCTTGGGAAATTCGAAAAGTTCCTTACTTTTTTGAGGAGTTTGTGTCTTCGCAACCTTTTCGTCGAAAAGCTTTTTCGAGTTTCTCAAGTCGGCCAAAATATCAATCTTTCTTGCCTGTTCTTCCGATTTGCTGAGGTTATCATCTACTGCTCGATTCTTATTAATATCTGCTTTAGTGACGTTGTCGTCTGCTGCCCGATAGTTATTGATATCAAATCTGTCTATGTGGTCCAATTCGGTTTTCCTTTTCTTGTTGGCAATATCCTCGAAATCCTCATAGGTTTTTCCTATATTCTCCTTTCGGTAGCGCTTCTCTGCCAATTCCATGAGCTTTAGCCTCTCCTCACGATATCTAGCATATTCATTTTCGTCGACTTTCACGCCTTGATTTTCTGGATTAAGCGCATTTTCTTTCACAATCTCATCGTAGGGTTTGAGAAACCGATTTAGGTTCAGCAGCTTTGGAAACGTGACTTTATGGTTGAGTTTTCGACGGCTGAACGTATTGAAATCCAACTCAAAGCGATTTAAATGCAGAATGAGGACTTTCGGAAACGTAAGGAATCGAACGCCTTTCTCAGCGTCAACCTATCAAGAGAACAGATTACATCACTTATCTATAAAATGGTGATTCCCAACCTTTTCTTTGCACTTATCACAGTTATATTTATTATCTCCCTCAAGCATAAACGGCTTAAGATAATTCTCCAGGCCTTTTTCTACTGTTGGATTGTACACCTAAAACGTTTCAGTTCAAGAAACATTACAACCAGGAATTATTTATTCGCTACCTTTTCAATCTCGTCTTTCACGACCAATGAGAGATAAATATATTTATCAGGCGTGATCGACTCATAACCGCACTTCTTGCATCTGACATATCCTTCCGATGTCCCTAAAGACAGTAGTAAGTGAGAACTGGATGACAGAGACAAAAAAAAGAACCATTAAACAAGTCACTGATCAAATTTTCTTGTTTTGTTCCGAAAAACATTTCTCCAATGATATCCAAAAGCACAGTCAAAAATTCCTACACAATACTGATCACATCATAGCGTCACACATATTTGTCTACCTGAGCATCGTGTTGCTTGAACGCCTCTTGAGGGTCCCATTGGAAAGATGTTATCAGCGGCTTCGTGTTTATGAATTTTCTGTTTTTGAACAGCTGCAACTTGCCAAACAGAAGTTGCAGCTGTAAAGGGATACACTCTTCGGGTTTCCCCTCTGCGCTTGGATTTCTGATAGCAATTAGCAAATGACTCGATGCAGTATATATTACTCCCATTGAAAGATCCCATTCCGGAATTCTGGTGTCATAAAAAGCGCTTGGAGAATGCTGTTCATATAGCACGTGGCTCCTTGATTAGATAATCCAAGGTATTTTGGTTTAGTGGCTGCTGTCGACATTATCGGTATTCAGTTTATTGCTTTTTCCGAGCAAAATTTTATATTTTGTAAATTGCGAAAGATACTAATGAATCGACCTCAGAACTACCCCAAGGAAATTATGCTGTGAATCGAACCGTCGACTATTATAAATTTGTCTTAGAAAATCCAACTTGACCTAGAGTACGTATTTTTTAAACCTTTTGTTTATGACTGAGAAGAAATATTGTTTTGTGTTCAGTGTTGTTATGTGAAAGCACGTAGTGTTATCATCTCAAGGTAATTCTCTCTGAGAATCTTAAAATCTAATATTTTAATTTATTGGAATTACCGGAGCACTAAATGAGACTTGAAGAATCTTTATTGCACTACATTAGCAATGTGCCTAAGTTCGAGGGATTGGGAGCCACCTACACTGGCAAAGACGTTTATGAGCATTTCAGAACGCAAGCCGAGTACAGAGAGATAGACATTTTCACCAAGCCAAGATTCTCGAAGAAATTCCAGTATTATTTGGACAGTCAATCACGAATTGACTTCCTTGAAGCCAGAGCCGCAGAGATCACTCGTTTAACACAAAAGTTGTTTGAAAAGAGATTCTCTGCTTAAGAGATCTCCTGCATTTTATAGCAAGGATGCACAGAATCACTCTTTGTAAAAGATTTATGTTCTACTGTCACAAGCTTCATAAGAGTATCCTCTGTTTTATGGAATGACATTGACAGCTTCCTGGCTATAGACTTTAATAAAGAATGAAACCGTATTATCGAACAAAATGTGAATCATCTAGGAGTTGAGCTTTTGCTAAGTCTTATGGTAATTATTTGATTCCGTAGCAGAACTGGAAAAGTCGTGGGATCAATTTTTAATGGCTTTGGGAAAGTTTTTTAGAAATCTTTCGAAAACGAAAAGTTGCTGAACATATTCAGAGCATTTTCGGTTGGAATTTTCTTTGCTCTAACCCAATAAAGCCTTCAACATTAATAGTCATCACATTCAATGCTAACCTATCGACAATAAGATTCTGCAAATTTTATAGCAACTAGCTTTTCCCTCTTAACAATTTTTTTTGTGCCATTCTTGTTAACTGATGGATATAAAATTGATGTTTATCATGGAACAATGAAAACGATTTATTCAGGGATTATTATTTTGAAAAGTGTAAAAAATGTGAACTAGGCAATTAATATGAGAATCTGAAATAAGTAGTTATATTTTGTATAGAAATTTGTAGTTTTCAAGCAATCTCATTGAGACTCAGATCAGAATGCTTGATTCATCATCATCAAGCCAGCGTATCTTCTTCCCGTCTTGCCACTCTCCCTTCCTCTCGCTACCATTCTGATTTGTATAAAAGCCTACTCCAGATTGTATCCCGTTTTTCCATTGGCCTTTGTACTTTCTTCCGTCTGGCCATGTAAATACTCCATAGCCATGTTTTTTGTCATCGAAGTATTCACCTTCATATTTCCGCCCATCAGGCCAAGTGAATACTCCTTTCCCATGCATTTTATTCATTTTCCATTGGCCTTCATAGACCCTGCCGTCCGCCCAGACGTACTTTCCGACTCCATCTATCAAATTCAGATGAAAATCACCTTCGTAACTGGATCCATCAGCCCATTCAAATTTCCCTTTTCCTTCCTTCTCGCCTTTAACGTAATTTCCTTCGAATCTGCCACCTCCTGGCCAAGTCTCAACACCCCATCCATGCTGCTTGTCGTTCTCCCAATATCCTTCAAATACGGTCTTGTCATAATGTATGTATTTGCCAAATCCGTTGGCTTTGTCTTGGTGCCAGTTCCCTTCAAATACATCTCCATCGGCATGGATCAGCCTTCCTTTCCCTTGAGCAACGCCATTGTGCCAATATCCTTCATAGATCGAGCCATCCGGCCAGATCTGCTTTCCTTGTCCATGCTTGAAGCCATTGTTCCACTGTCCAATATAAATGATACCATTATCGAATTGTACAGCTGGGAGTCTTGGTGTCTGGACGCTCATCTCATCCTTATCGTCGTACATGAAAGGCGGTAAAGAAGCAACAACGCTTTTTACTATAGGATTTGTGATTTCAGGAGCGTGCAGCACATAGGTGCAGCTATCTTCCTTCGGGCCGTGCAATTGAGCGAACTCAACGGTTGGTTCAGCTAAATCACTGCGACTGTTTGAATTTGTGGATAGCATTTCTTTGTATTCCTTGCGAGCCTTAAGTCCGCGGAAATGAGATTGAATAACGGTTGCAGAGTGTATCGCTTCAGTCGTTTCCTGCTCTCGATGAGATTTCTCGGTGAGAATCTGGTTTTGCTCTCCTTTCTCTATTGTACAAGTACAAGTACCACACATGTTTCCCATGGTTATATATTAACGGTACAATCTTGCTCTGAGTTTTCAGGAATTGAATTAATATTGATAATTTTCGCGATATTGCTGTTAGATTGATTAAATACTGCTATTTACAGGTAGATTATATGCATACAGAAAGAACTTCTGCTCCAGATGCAAAGTAAGCAATGAATGAGAAAACAGTGAAAGTCCCTACTTTCCTGCATTAGAATTCCATTTTCAGCTGAATTCGAGTTCTCATTCCAAATAGAATATACGTATAAATAGGTATTATAAGAATTAGCGATATGGAATTTCAAAAAAACTCAAGTTGAAGAGCTGAAAGCTTGGAAAAGTATACTATTAGCGCGAAGTTTGAAAACTTTTTTTTATGGTTTGCGACAACAACTATTATCTAAAACTCCACCCTTGCTAGTTAATAAATTAATTAATTTCATTAGAGATTTTTGAATCACACTTAACAAGAACAGGCCAAACCACGAAGTCATATTAAATGTTGACTTCAAAGGCATACACTCATAGTGACGCAAAATATGAACCCATCAAAGCCGTCGAAGAGGAATTCTTTAAAAAACTGGGATTCAGAATCCCTGAGGACCTAATGATAGTCGATGTCCCCATCATCTTCCGCGGCAGCTGGCAATTCATCCATACTCTCCACATTCCCAACCCAGACGCTGAAGATTTGATTATGATCCACGGGATGGGAGCTACAGGCCTCTGCTTCTTCAATCTTTTCCATGAACTGTCGAAGAAATATAATATCTGGAGTCTCGACCTTCTTGGACAAGGAGCATCTACCCGTCCAAATTTCATCGCGTCGTCAGACCCTGAAGAAGCGATTAATTTCTTCATAGATTCCATAGAGAGATGGAGAAAAGAACTCGGTATTGAAAAAGCGACATTCTTAGGACATTCTTTTGGCGGTTATCTCGCCGGACTATACACTATTAAATACCCTCAGCACGTCAATAGAGTGATCATGATTAGCCCTGCTGGGTTTTCGAAATCTCCGACGCTCAGAGAACGAGTGAGCATAGAAAGGAAAATTGGATTTGGCTACGGAATTCTTGAAAAAATTTCATTTCTACTGTTCAAAAGCCACATGACGCTACCAGATCTCTTTCAAAAGTACCCTACCGTAGTCGGCCAAGCTATTCAATATTATCTCCAAACAAAATTAAAGTTTGAAGACACTGAACTCTTTAATCTATTTCTGAAGTACTGCTACGCTTACTACGCGCTTCCTACGGGTAGTCAGACCGCGCTTCCAAACATCCTGAGCAGCCACCTCGGCGATGCTTACTTGCCAATTGAAGAAATCCTCGAGAAGAAGAAGCTGGAAATTCCTTTTGATTTCTATTACGGTGAGCGAGATCCGTTGAATTATAAGGGCGTCGAAAGGCTTGTCGAGAAAGAGAGATTGAAGGCTGCGTTATTCTTTATTGAAGATGCTGGGCATCAGATAATTTTTGAAAATCCGAAGGCTATCTGTAAGATGATGATCGCAAGACTAGAAGGAGCGTATAAAGACAGTTATGGGGTTGTGAGAGAAAAAAGATCAAAGATCTTCGCGCCTGAGCGAGAAAATTTCACCCATTGGTTTAAAACGTTAACGTGGCCTCGGCCGTCTCTGTAAAAGAGGTCAGATTCAATCTGAAAAAGAGGTGGAATAGACTCTTTTGTGTGTAGCTTTAGCAATTCACGTTCATTTGGGCTGTTGGTGAGGTTTATCAATGTCAATGTTATATCGTTATTTAAATTGTCAAAAACAGCTTACGATGGTTTTTGAATAATGAAATCTAATGATGGAATAATGTTTTAATGGCATTTCCAATGGGCAGTTTATTTCCCGTTGATAAATGCTTTAGCTAAGGTTGCTTGAGTTGTTATAGTTGATATTGAATATGATTAAGAAAGATTGACTACAATTGTTATAATTGATAATGAAGGAATAGAGTTTCTAGTCTAACATCAGTCCTACTGCTATTGCGATGAGAAAAGAATCCAGAGAAACGGATTGAATGGATATTATCTTGGATAAACATTGCTGCTGTGCAAAAGGATAATCGGATCATAATATTTGTTTTTTGTTAATTTCAATGATTAGTCGGCCGATTATGAACTCAATCCGCTTGTGTGCTACCTGTAAAGCCACAAAAAAACAAAAACAAAAAAGAATCAACATTACAAAGAAGTTAACATGGAAAGGCATACTGTAAGGTCTCTCTGTCTATTTTCAGATGCAAGTAAGTCCAGAATTTTCGAAGCAAGGCCTGATTTAGAGAGAACATCAGAATTTAAGGTATTTCAGTAGCATAGTCTTTCAAATTATAAAATTATCTTGTTGGTACTTTGCCACCTACTTTGATGTTCAATGTTTAACATTCGTCTTTTGTTCAATCATTTCAACTTGAAGGAACCTGGTCTTTTGACTAAACCGGAGTATACCTTCTTTGCTTTTGAGGTATGCAAACCCAGAATAGGTCTCTCGTTTGGCTACTTTTGCTGATAGAAGCTTAGCGAGCATCAACACGATGAAATCTAGAAGAACCATTGTACATTTCGAGAACAATCACTATTTTCTTCACATTGACAACTTCCATAGAGAATACGTCGAGTCTCAAAGTTATGCCGAAGCGAAATTATTATGTATGTATTCGACGCTAAATAGAATTGTTCAAAAAAATCGAATTTATTCAATTTACTAAAAATAATTTAGACAGGAACGATTGAAAAGAAGACGATTCGAGAAAAAATACTGACTGATTGACAAATTATGATGGAAGTTTTTTTTTCATGTGCCATCGAACACCGATTCTTCTTGATCACTCAGCGACAAGAGACGCATTTTTTGCTGCTGTTTTGAGAACATCGAAACTTCGAGCACCCTGTTTATTTTTTCTTTCGTTCAAATGTACCAAAAGTGACTCAGAAAAAGATCCTATTCCTTTCTCTTTTTGGGGATTGTTGGAAAAACATTCAAATGTTTTCTATCGTGTCTTGAAGGAAGGACCGATGATACTTTTTTCTTTGTCATCGCCTGTAATGCTTTCACTTAGCTCTCTTCCATATAGAATTAACACAAACGAAAAAGCCTAAGGATGCCAATATTATTACGACGTTTAGTATAACCTGAGTAAATTTTTCTTATTGGATTCATGTATTAGTCCAATTGCTTTCAAATCCTTGGGAAAATCTCTTAGAGACACTAAGTCCTGTCAATGATAATATGAAACCTAAATATAAAAACCCCAACAAATTAAAAAAATGTGAAAGCAAAAGCAGGCTTTGAAAAGTAAAATGTGTGGGAGATACTTCCGCGAACTCACAGTGTCGTTCTTTGTCATATTCAAAGCAAGCTGGGTGATTATCACTTTACAAGAAGCTGAAGTTACTGTTGTTTAGGTAAGTATTAAACCAATGAGGTAAATTATCAAGATTCTTCTCGATGACCCAGAAGAAAAATTATTCCAACGCTATTGTTATAAATATCAAAATACTCTTTTGTACCCAATTATAAGAGCAGTTGTTCTATTTACGGTTTCAATATATATTCTTTTGTTTTGAGTAATCTAACCCTTCTCGTATAATATTTGTAAGATCATGAGACAAGTTACCTCTCTAGCAACTAAAGTCTAAACCACTAGTATTAATGGACTCCTATTCTGTTGAGTTGACATTTTGAGAACGGAGATAGAGAAATTGAGAAGGCTAATATTCTATTTAAAACGCTTACAAGCCCTGATGATTTGATAAAAAAATAGCTTACTTTTCTTCTGGAAACTCTGTATTCTAGCAGCTTCCAGATAAACTGATAATTCCAATCGATGCAACTTACAGAACACTTTTGACCTAAGTTCATTGTTCTTCTAATACAACAATTTTGCATCCAGAAACTTCTCCATGTACTGCCAATGATCCCAAAAATTCTTGGAATTTTATCAAATTATCTGGATCAAATTCGCAGCTGCGATTAAAAATTTAATCTTTCCAACACAACGCCTGAAAAGCCAATTTCCAGGATTTTTCCCAACGAATATGAGGGCACCCTCTTCCTCACAAATCCTTGAATCTTCTTAGATCTAATGGACTATTTGACCAGAAAGACTGCTTTTTTTTCTATAAATCCTATTTAAGTAATTTATTGAGTAATGATCGATGAAGGATTCGAGACGAGGATTCTTACTGACTTCGCTTAAATCACTTTTTCATCAAGAATGTTTAGGAACGATCTTTTAATTTTCAAAGAATATGAAAACAAAATAGACCACCGAAGAAACATTCCTTGAAGGGTAGCAGTCGATGTTAAATTTTAAACTGTTTTAAAAGGAATCTTAGACATATTATTCTATAATCGATTAACAAAATTACAAAGTGAGAAACCCAAATATGTTAACTCAACTTAACCATTATCAAGCCCTCGGCCTCTCTCAGTCGGCAACAGAGGAAGAAATCAAATCTGCTTATAAAGAATTAGCGTTGAGATATCATCCAGTAAGTTTAGGGTTATCCCCTGATGCTTATGTAACTTGCATAATCTAGGATAAAAACGCTGATAAAGAGACCGCTACGGCCATATTTCATAGAATAAATGAAGCTTACCAAGTGCTGAGCAATCAGCAATCACGAAACGTTTATGATCTGAACTTACTTCAAACAGAAACTATTGGGGAGTTCTGCAGCACAGTGATGGATTCGGAATACACAGGTGATTTTCCGAGTTGTGATGCCACATGGTAAATAAGAAACAATATGTGAAACGCTGACTAAATGTTGATAGGAGTGAAGAAGATGATATCTTGTCAAATTTTAATAATAACGAAGAATTCAAGGTATTCAAAAATTTCATCAAATACACGGTCTTGGAAGAGGATCTACCTGATGAGGAGGTGGCAAGCATTGAAAACTACCTTCAAATGCCAATTTTTCGAAGTTCTCCACTGGCTTCGAAGGAATCTGGTAACTTTGAAGGGACTTTTAAAGAATCAATGCTTTCGCATCAGCAGAAGAAAGAACCTGGATTACACTCGTTAAGTCATAAGATTTTGAGGAATAATTATATGCGAGACAGCTCGGTGGCTCCAAGGACCAATCCTAAGAAAAACTGTAAGAGAAAAACTGGTTAGGGGATATCGGAGAGATTAGTTTTCATTTAGCTTAAGTGACTTTGGTTTAGTACAGTTATAAGATGATAAGCTATCATCGTAATTTTTTCGAAGATACTAATTAACTTGCTTTATATTATCGTTGTATAGTCGGGTTACTGATAAGAATAATGATTACTTTGACCTCAAATTGCCTTAATACAGCTAAAAAGCTTTGATTTGTTGATGCAGGCAGCGGCGCCTAATAAAATCAAAATAAATGCACAACACCCACTCTTGACGATGATGTTCAATTAAATATAAACAAGAGGAGATATAACATAAATTGTCATTGCTTTTCAGTCCCGTCTCCGATTTTTCATAAAAACTCTAATCTTCAGAAGAAACCCTTGAGCGATTATTTTACGTTGAGATTTTGATGGAAAAAACGCCCATGGATAGAGAAAGAAAGCTGTTATTGTCGATACTCTTATGAAAGAGAATACCTTCGTTAATTCCTTTAGTATGTCGACTATACGCAGATAGTCAGCGAGTAAAGCTTGAGGACCCGCATCAAGAAAACAATCATTCTTTAAATAGTCTGATGCAACGATTTTGTAAGATTCCATGGCTGAAAGTGTCGCTGAAACAGCCCCAATGATGGAATTTAAGCTTTGAAATAACAAAACTAAGATCGTCATTGATGCGATGACGCCGGAAATGGCAATGAAATAGTTCTTTCTCGCGGCGCTCACTGTGCACACTAGTGTAAAGTATATTATCGCAGCGAATTTGAACTGCTGATCCAAATAAAACTCATCGGTTTGAGCTAACAGTGACAAGTGATTGTAATAACTTTCTTTTCCTACCGCTTCTATTATGCCCTTCAATACTTGAAAAAGCTGATCCACTTTCGCTGTTTCTCTGCATACTTCAGATGAACTCGTTCGCATTTTACTGCTATAACTCAAATATGCCAATGGAGTTTCTCCTCTATCCGAATAATAGCACAAAGCTGCCCAAAACTCATCAGCTGCAAAGTTCCCTTCTAAAGCACCAAAGAATGTCTGGATGTCAATAGTTTCAGCTTCATTCAAATATCCATATCGTTTACATCCATTTGGTAATACTTTTAAAGGGGTTTTCACTGTCTCAAAAGCTATTTCATTGGCACTCAAGCAGGGGAGCCCTCCATAGGAAACCGTAATGTTAGTTATAGGTGGTTTATCGATCTCTCGATGGAGAACAAGGAAATAGGAGGGACCTATTTTTTTATACGTTGCGTTTTCTTCGTGCAAATTGATTGAAGAGAATTCTATCTTTGTCAACGGACAGTCACTCCCAACGCATTTATTCACATCATCATCACCATCTGTTACGTGTTTGATACAAAAATAATACGACTTCCATTTTTTAAGGGAAAGTTGAAACGGAACGTCAGTTGCACACCATATCTGAGGTAAATATCCCAAAGTTAGAAGACTGTATCCCTCGGTGCATTGAGGGGAGCTAGAAATAGTTACATCTGTGATTTTTCTCCCAATTAGGTTAGAGACGAGCCCTGCAAAGCCGTACTGCAGATCAGAGTAAGATGGAAGGTCCTCCTGTACAAGTTGACTTCTCAATTGATACACATTTCTCAAATCATATATCAGAATGACAAAACTGAACACAGCCAGCACAGTCTTTACCTTAGATATTCTCATTATTCAGTGATTTATTTGAAATAAAATCTTAAAATTCCAAAAAGCTTGTATGTTTGACTCTTTTGCTTCTTAGTGATTTCTTTTCTTGGTAATCACATCTCTAACTCTAGCACTATGGAGGCTAAACCTAATTCCTAAAGAAACAAGCATCTATATTTATTCATAATTCGAATAATATAAATGTTTTATATAACCGGAAAGGGAATTTATGCAAAAATTAGCAGCTTTAACAGAGGAAGAGAGAAATTTTATTTCCTATCTATTCTTTCAACATCAAAGAGTAACATGGATAATATCTTAAGCAAGCAAATCTTCAATTACAGGAATGCGCTCCTTTCATTTAACATCTTTTCGATTGCCAAGAGACCTTCTCTGATCAACTCATAGCTGCCAGCTAATTTCTGCAGTTCAAACAAACTTTTCTCGGGTAAATCGGATGAAAGCTCTTTAATTCCAACCATAAGCACTTGATCTAATTTATGGAAACCGTCGAAGAGTCTATTTAATTCTTGCCAGATAGAATGAACAACTATTCTGTAATTCTGGAATTCAGTCCGTACTTTTTCCATATCAAGCGCTATCCTCTCATTAAAAGCCAATATTATCTTCACTTTGCCCTCCAGGTTCCTCAAATCATTTTCGTATTTCTCGATGCTCTCAGCGTGCGAGCTTTTCTCTTTTACGTTTTCAGCGTTCACCCTTTTCGCAGCTTCTAACAGCGTCTTCAACTGCAATTCGGTCTCTTGCTTGAGTATGATAAGTAATTTGCCGTCATCAAGCTCTGCTTCGGTTTCTGGGTCTGCAAGAGTCAATGGTTGTGCGTTTTGTGTGGCTACGAGAGGAAGTATCTCAGATAAAGCCCTTTTTGTTTTCCTCAAAACGCTTATAAAATCGCTTGAGTGAAGTTGGAGCCTTTCGTTTTCCTTTGTGAGATGCAATATTTGCGATTTGATAACTTCTACGTCTCTAAGCTGAGAAGAAAGCGCCGATCCATAAATTTTTTGGAACTCTAGATCTTTTTCAAGTTTTCCCTTTGCTTCCTTGAGAGCACCGTTCTCTTTCTCGAGGTTCAATGTATTTTGCTGTAGAGTGCTTATAGTTTTCTTTAGACTGTTGATTTGCTCTAGACATTCCATTCTTTCGGCCAGTAACTGCTGGATAGTTTTTTCTTTCTCTTGGATTTCAGCCCTGGATGACTGAGCTTGCTGCTCTTTGATCATCTGCTCATCTTTTAAGCTTTGCTCGAAGCTTTTTAACTGCGCGGTTGTCGATGAAAGCTGTTTTTTCAAGCCTTCCAGCTCACTTTCCACCTCAACCAACCGTTTTTGCGATTTCGAGGATAAACCAGTATTTTCTTTATCATTCTGAGCTGAATCTCCCAAAACCCCAAGCTCTTTCGATGGCCGAGTTGGAGTTTGTAGATGCGCGCTTGTGTTCGCAGCAGATTTCAAAAGATGCTTTAAATAAGCGATTTCGTCTTCATATTCTCTGTTCAATCGATTTGTTTCTTCGTATTCGTCAATCAACGTATTGACCTTCTTCTCTAAATCGCTTATATAATATCCGTGGTTTTTGATTTTATTCTGATAGAGTTTCTTCTCACTTTCGAGTTCTTGAATCTTCCTCTTATAGAACTCCTCCGCCAGTGATTCAGTCCCACCAGGTCCAATATTATTCGGTGCAAACACATTGGCGAAACAAACCTTAAGAGCCTTTAAAATGCCGGCTACTTGGTCTCGATTCAAAGCGCGGAACGATGCTCCGCCGCTGGTAATTGTCTGTCTAAAACGATTGATTTCATTTTCGAACTCTGTTCTCGAAACGAGGACTAGTTTCGTATTATTTGTGCTGCTGCTGTCCAAAACTTTGCTGGTTGAAGTATCAGAGATTTGCGTCAGCTGATTCCAACTTTTCCAAGCGACATTTTCTTGCCCAACGTCACTTATTCCGGAAGTATCAAGATAAGGTCTCAGTGTTGGCTGAGTGAATATTCCCTCTAACCAGTTTTCTGTCGCATTCATTGGACTATTGTGATGGTCGCCTTCTTGTTATGTTTTTTTGAATAGAATAATTTTTTAACGGATCTGAAAATATATAAACTCTGCAATCATAACACTGTCGCCATGACCACAACATCTTAGACGTTAGACGAAGCATCCCATTTCGCTAATTTGTGGATTTGTGTTTTGTACGTATGTGGGTTGGCGATCCTCTCTAAAGAAGTGTAAATAGTCAATAGGTGTTGCTATAAATTGATTATTCATCAGGAATCATCTACCTTCTGTGAGGTAGAAAAGGGTGAGCAAGTTTTGCTGCCATATCGTGTGAGAAAACTCAACTCTTTACTCAGAGACGTGAGCCTTGTAGGTTGACTCAATCAGCACGGTATTGCTCAGTTTATATATCGTGTTAATTTTTCTGGTTAGGTTTAAATATATTATCCAAATATTCTCCATTACAATTAACTCGTCTCACATGGAACCGAGAATTGCCCCCTCTGACCCCACGAAAGGCTTGGGAATCTTAGATTTGAGGCACAATGTCAATTTCTCCAATTGTCAAATTGTATCTAACGGAGCAGTTTTGATCGCCTTCACGAAAGACAGACAGGAAGTGTGTTTCATTTTTCTGAAAACAGGAAAACCTTTTTTCAAAAGTTAGCATCGGAGAGCCCATCTCAACATTCATTTACATGGAGACTCGAAAGCAGCTTATCTGCCTGGGTTTAAGTAAGATATACCAGAGATCAAACCGACAATCGAGTTCAGCAGCGATTAGTTTTAGAACTTCTGAGTCCAAAGTCATCCAGATTACGGATAACCTCGTCGCAGCTGAAAACAACCAAGGACTGCTGATTGCTGATATAGACACCTTATCTGCCAAAACAATTCTCCCAGAGAATAAATGTCAATTCACAAGAGCTAAAATCAACCACTACATCGTCACCTTATGCCACCTTAATTCGAAAATCGTTGTGATTGATGCAAAGACACTGTCCGTTGCCCTCGTGATAGAAACTAAAAAATTAGATTACTATTATCTAACGAATCTCAGTGCATTCCAAGGAGACCATATACTTGCCTATGGTTACAATGAAAAAGGCGTTAACTTGAGAACGTTTGAATTTACAAAACAGAACGGGAAGATGGAGATAGTTGCGGGGAAGTGCTACGTTCCAGAAAAGAGTTCTAGCAATCCTTTTCTACTGGCATTGGGTCCAGACCGAGGAATAGTCAAATTTTCGATGAGTGATCCTGTCTGCCTCATCAATATTGATGACAAAACTAGCAAAGAGGTTTTGTTTAGCTGCCGCCATAAGGTGGACTTGCTATATCTGAGCTCAGACCATAAAAAAGGAGTTGGAATCGAAAATTTAAGTGGAGATAAGATAACTAAGAGGATAATGACTCTAAAATTATCATAATTTTGTGAGCTTCTATTCAATTCACTTGTCAAGCATATTTATGCAATGGCGTAAAACACAAAATAAATGATTGAGTGAATATATGAAAGAAGTTTTGATATTGTCAAAGGCCGTTGAATCCACCATATATCAATATTATTCATTCTAATCAATTCATTGATTCTTCAGTAAAAACAGGTTATTCTCCTTTTATTGTAAGAGATTATTGCAACAGACATAATGATGAAATAGGATTCATACAATAACAGGTAAATGATGAGAAGTGATGAATGTATGATGATGTTGATTAGTGATGGACTAAGGTTCTTCAGCTTTTGGACGCTCGATTGCCAATTTCTGGTAGAGTTTGTCTTCTAGCGCGAATCTGTACTTCGCGAGCGTGTTGACTGACAAGAAAAGCATTCCGATTATGAATAGAATAAACATGACGACGGGATCAAATAAAAAAAATTGTGATTCGCAAGGCTCGTACATGATATTGTCAATTTGATCTGCTGGGTTATTCGGATTGACTCGTGGGCAGTTTTTCACAACGATTCTTCCTTTGTATTGGCATTCTTGGACACCTTTCATCTCCATAAAAGAACACGTTCGACATTCTGAAACCACCTTGCAATCAGAAATAACATAGTCTTGGTCTCCCAAATGCGAGCCTTGATCACCTCGATCGAGCGCCTTTGCTGCAATGAGTAGATGCAGTAAGCAGGCAGAAACAAATAACCAATTTTTCATTTTCATAGGCTCTCAGGACTTTTTATTCTAATTTTATTTAGTCTTTGAGTTTTTCGATTAATAACGTGTTCTCCTAAAAATTAAAGCAGTCTCTTGTTGGTATAGTTTTTTCCCCTCTCTCTCCCCTATGATAATGAACTTAAGTTGTATATTTGTTATGATTGATGTGCTACCGAGCTGTTACATTGTATTAACAGCGAATAATAATAATTTTTGATTTTTTGTTGTCTCACCAGAAACAAGTTTTGAGAAGACTGTTATTATTTTCACTTTAAACGCACTGCAAATAGATTTCGATTGAGTTTGGCTTAAGTTAATTGCTAAAGATTATCAGAAAAAAAACAAAATCCGAGCCGCAATAGGTCTAGATAAAAGATATTTCTGGAATATCTTTCAAGCAAGCATCCAAAAAGTCAAGCACTGCAATGATATCAGCGCTGATTACGTTTCTCAGATTTTGGTCGAGAATTCGCTTCGCGGACTGGCAAACCATCGGATCATCGAAATTAATGGCGAAATTCTTGTCTCGCTCCTTTTGGATATGAAAATAAAAGAAAATTATTCGAAGCTTTTTAGATAAAAGGAAATATTACCTTCAATTCAACATACAAAACATTCAGGGTCCTGGGTTCAGTTTTATCGATGCTGACTTCAACCTTTTTCAATTTTACGTTTTTCAAGATCCTCGCCCATTCGTCGTTATGAAGTTCAGGGGAAATAATTATCAAATTCTCAGGGTCTTCAACGATGTAGGTAAACTGTTTGTCCATCGTGAAATTAACATAGCATGGAATAAGCTTCCTATCAACTGTTAAATAAGCAAATGATATTGAAATGGGCTTGTAAGAGTGATATTTACTGATTTCGTATGTTTTTGCAGGTTCCCATGAGTCGCTAGGATTTATCGTTGCCTCTTTTTGCATTTTGATATCATCAATGGTCATGTTTCCCAGTTTAGAGCCAGGAATGAAGAGATAACTAGTTGGGCATGTTTTGTGGTTTCTAATACAAAGCGTTTAACTTACCGTAGTTTGCGATAAATCAAAAATGCAGTTAGCTCTTTCACCAACAATTCTTCATTAGTTTGAGGATTCCTCAACGCAAGGTCAACGTCTTTGGGAATATCATGGGTCATGTGGATCAGCATGTACACGTAGCTCTTTTTATCATCCAGATGTAGGGCCATGTTTCCATCGCTTGAAGAATAAGATGAAGCAGTTTTATTTCATGGAATTTGTGAAATTTAATACTAGACTTTATTCCACATCTTTTCAAAAGTTTCAGGCACCGAAATTTTGAATTGGGTGCTCTTAATAAGCTTTCCGACTCTATTCACCGCTGCTCGATAGCCCTGTAAAATGTGAATTAAGTTTTCAAACCGCAATTGGTATTAATACCAACAAAAAGATCCTCGATGCGTCTTCCGATAGCTTTTCTTCCTTAGAATCGTTTTCGCTTATAAATTCGAGAATTCTTGAAAGCAGATTCAACGTTGACATTCTAAATGGAGGGTCCAACATCAAGAGCTGAACATTTAATCAGAATCTTTGGAAAATAAGCTAGATCATTACACTCGTGAGCAGTTCTTGCAGTAAAGGTATCGTAAACTGCTTCATGTACACTTCTGGCGTTTGACCCGGGAATTTTCTTGGACAAACCATCCCGCAAGCGGAATACACTTTAAACGATACGACTTTGTTATTGAAGAGCGCCCACAGAACAGCAGCTTGATTAATTATCATATTATCGTCCTTTGACTATGCAAAGTTTCGGAATTAGAGATCTGTTAATTTTATTGTTCATCGTTCATACTCTAAGGAAAGATAAGAAATTCTCTCGCATTGGATTTTTGATGGTATCACCGGTTTGTTCAAACTCTTCTCCCTCATCCTAACGCAGTAGGTTAGCAGAAGTAACAAAATTTAACAATTTACAAGAACTTTCTTGAAAAACGCAAGCAGGTCCAATGGTGACTCTAGATACGACATCGTAGCTTTAGAAACAGCTTCATCGGTAATAATTCCGAGTCCTCGAGATAGTTCAATATGCTCTTCTTCGATAACGACAGAATCCTTAGCATCTTTTAGCACCAAGTCGCTTGTATAGACATCTTTTAGTAGTTCTTCACGTTGCTGAGGAGACATAGAAACCTCTTCGATTTCATTTTCGGATTTAACTCTCTTGAATGCTCTGCGATGGTTATCGTAGATGGACAATCCTCTCTTGTTCAAAACTTCTTCAACACTATCCCACAAGTTCTTGGGTTGCCACACTGAATTAAATGAGGTTGGGGTCTTCACAGGATTGTTAAGTAGTTTTTCGATTTTTTTATCGATATAAGGAGAAAGCAGCATCATAACGATCCCTTCAATTAACGGCTCGTAGGTTATCATTGTGAGAATTAAGTAAAGAATGCGCAATGCTAGATTAATTCCGATAGTGCACTTATTAATAATAAATAATGAAATCAAATGACGATAGAAGGTACTTTTGTGTTCTTTCCAAATGTTGCTAGAACTCCAGGTAATATAGCATAGCTCAGAAGCGCATTCGCCAATATCTAGAGAAGGATATTAATGAGCTTCTTTCTAATACTGATAAGTCTACGCGATTGATCTTTTCGTTTTTCATTTGGAATAGATCCTCGATGTAATAGAAAATATCAGCTTGGTCGTCGAGCATGTCTCTGACTCGAGTGATAACCTTCGGATTACTTTTGCAAAATTGTATGATTAATACTGTAAATTCAGATTATATACCCAAGATTCGCAAGCATTTCATCAATTTTGGTCCAAGTGTCTTTCAAATAACAGCTGAAATGCGCAAAATAAATCACAAAAGGAAACTGCGTCACGAAATTCTGTATTTTCTGGTCATTTACTTCACGAAAAATTACATAAAACCACTGCTTTCACGAAAATCATACTTTTCAAGACCGTAAACACGATATTTTGCACAGACGTTCGTACTAGCACTTCACGATGGTTATAAAATCTGATTGCTTGCGAGACCAAAGGGAAATTTACTGATTTCTGTACATATTATCTTTCATCAGCACTATTTCAGACATTCACAATTACCTCATTAAAGAAAAGCTGTAGTGGATTTGTCGAAAGTCTCTGAGACAAGCTCTTCAGGAAGTTAATGTAGAAGTCGACAACCTCCTCATCCGTGAAGCTGTAGTTGTGCATAATGAACTCATTGATCGAATTATTTGAAAGAATGTAGTCTTTTTTTTGCCAAATAAGCTCTCCATCCATATTAGAACAATTTACTTATATTTGTTGGATTATCGATATTCGTCAGATACATGGACAAACTTTGGATAGTCTGCACGACTATCTCCTTCGATTTCGTTCTTCTGAGGATCTTTAGCATCAGCTCGAGAATATTGTTCTCACAGAAAAAACTACACATTGAATCACTGTGTTAACATTACATAAGCGATGGAACTCACTCAAAGAATGTATCATCGTTCTTCTCGCCCCATATTTGGCACTCAGTCATAAGCCGAATTTTTTCGCAGAGGACCGAGGCGTTGTTATCCATCAACTCGACAGTCATATTGGCGAATTTTTCCATGTCTTTGTAGAGCTCACTGACAAGTTATGTACATTTTGAAGGGGAACTGAGGAAGCTAATTACTGAATGGTCATCAGATCGATTTTTGAGTTATCTGGCTCTGGTTTCTTTTGTCCCTTCTTCATTTGTTTTAGATGGTTTGCAGTGCGATAGTTTTATTCAAGCTAAGGAATATATATCGTAATTCTAAAAATTCAAAAAAAACCCAATACAATTATCACGACTGACTCTCGTGTAAACACATCGTGCAGCTGATCTTAAAGGCGTTTTCGCTCATGCCTGCTAACAAAAAACTTATATTTTGTAGATATTGAGAATTTTAATACATGGATGACAAAGCATCTAACCTTTTTGTTATTGAATACATTGAACTTTATTTAATATATAAATTTGCATATATCATTGAGCAATGACCGAAAAATCATTATGTTTTGCATGAAAAAATCCATTGAAAATGGGCTATCCAAAAAGAAATTTCGAACAAATTTTATTTTAACAGCTTTCGAGCTCCTCGTCTCCGGAATCATCCGAAAATAGCTTTGGAGGCGGAGTAAACTTTGCTCGTTTCTTCATCAACTCCAATTTTTGAAAATTCTTTGTTACCGGAGTCGTCGTCGGTAAATATCCTAATTCTGTCGTTTCTAAAACATCCTCCTTCTCGTCTTCTGTATTATTATTACGAAAAAGCGTGTCTTGCTTAATAAAGCATTTCCGAGTCCCCGTGCCAGAGAATTTATCCGAAGAGAGGGCATTCTGCATATGCCCAGCAGCAATTTTTTCCTTTAGCGAGGTGATAGGGTTATCAATCGAAGGTGATTTCCCTTCAAAAGCCTTATCTCCATCAAAGTGCTCATAATCTTCGAAATCTTGTATTTCAAAAGGGATTGGCATGGTACAGGACTTCCTATCGGCTCTACAAAAGTTGGCTATTTTCTTTACTGCTCCCGTTTTATTGAATAGCACTTCTGAGCAGTATTCAATATACCGAGATGTGACTGGTCTTACGTCGCTTAGCTAAGAAGGATGAACGGGAGGAGACACAAGTTTGTTTTTACTTTTGAGATGCTGACAAGAAAGGGCAAGAGTCTATCAAGCGCGTTATCAGATAGTTTGCCCTCGAATCTGTCAATAAGCAAGGCGCTTTCAATCTGCGGTCTGATTTGCAAGATGCTGTCCTGTAATTCATGTTGTGTGAGATGCATTGCAATATTGCTTTAAATTACATCGATAAGTATTGTTTTATGTGGTTTGAATCCCAGCTTTTCGATATATTTTCTGTGCTGATTGTCAAAAGTTCTGATGCAATGACTCCTGTGGAATATTTTATGAATAAATTTCTTTATTCCCGTCGCCCGAGCGATTTCCGTGGCGTACTAAGTGAATTCAGCAACAACTTTGATAGATTATAATTACCTGTTTCTCGCTCGCCGTGAAGACATAAATATTGTAAAACTGCACCAATGAAGAGAGGAAATTATCAACGCCAGGTCTTTTCGTAGCGTACAGCATAACGATATAATCCTTTTCAGGAAGCTGTTTAATATTTCGAGTCAAGAAATGTCCAAAACATCAAAATACTTGAACTAATATGCTGCCAGGAGTATGGTAATCACGAACATCAACCAGAGTTTGATCGAGGTCAAGTAATAGAGAAATTCTCCCCTGTGTTTTGATAAGATGTAAGATATATTCGAAAGATACCGGATTAAGCTTTTGCTTTCGTGTCGGACTTCGTGTCGCCGATCGATGTAAGCGATGTAAGGGAGCGGTGCGAGGATCGTAACAATAGTTGGAATGTTGGGTGAGATATAGTGGAACTCTAAGAAATATTAGGCAAATACAGTTGAGATGCCTTACATCGAAGGTTTTTCTCTGTATTCTGTATCGAAATGATTGGCCATGAGACGTTTAGGCCCTGAACTCTTTTATTTTAGTGAGGTAGCGAGGAGTTGAGTAAGTAATGCGAGAATTCGCTGATGGTTTGTATTTAACTTTTAATTCTGTGCTGCAAAATTTCTCATGTATTAAATACTCCTTAGAATCATATTTAAATAAAAATTATCATACGCATTTTAATAAAACAAGAACCTTGACTGAAGAATTTTGTTAAATAAAACGGGTTGGAAAATATTCGAATATCACAAAATTAGAAAAATTGAGGCATCTACTCAAGACGTATTGATAATTTTCCAATTTTCCATGATCAATCATAAATAGCTTATTCTGACTCTTTCTGCAGAGGGCTAAACGAGAAAATACAAAACAGATCGAGTTTTATAAGAGAAAGCGAGTTTGAGGTTCGAATAGATATAGATTTGTAAAATTTGAAACATTGGTCCGAAGATATAGAAGCTGTCTCAAAATTTATTGTTGAAAAAAAAAATCAAAGGAAGATTATCATTATGCAGTACTATAATGATTCTCAATAAAAAACGCAAAGGTTTGAGTTGTAACAAAATCTTTAAGGAACTCGCCCTCTTCCGGGTTTTGATCCATCACATACTGTCCAATCGCAGCATAATCAAGATCCTAATCAAAGTTTATGTTTTCGTGTAGATGAATGAATCAAATAGTTTACCTTCTTATGACCATCGAGATAAATTGGTTCAAGTGGCAAATGGTCGACAATCTGGGCTTGCAATGTCTGATAGATCGCTTGGACCACCTTGAAACTCATATTTGACTCCTGTTGATTTGGACGATACAATCGATTGCTCTCCTTCGTCTTTACTTTTTGAGGAGAGAGCGACAGGTCTTTCCCATTTAGATAGTCAAGTCCGTCCTCAATAGTGGTGTTTTCTTCTTCGTTAAATACTTTGTAGAGTTCTGGCAGATTTTGGCGTAATTCTTTAAAGTTAGGCTCTGGAATCTTTTCGCTTGAATCTGAAAACATGAAAGTTCTTCCTTGTTCCAGCAGCAATATGACGCAATTTGTCAGCTTTGTTTCAAGCCGTTCTTCCTCCAAGAACGCAATTCCTTGGTTAATTCCTAATAAATTGCTTACATAGAGCGCATTTAAATATACATACCCACAAGAAGAGGGCAAGGCGACTCGAGACAAGCCATTAAATGGCTCGGCATGAAAATCATGGGGAAAGGATAGATAAAAGGCTTTATTAGTGTATAAAACGCCATCCTTCAATCAAATCGTAGTAAGAAAATGCGACAAAGAAGCGTTGATTACAAGAACGAGGAAAGAAGCGCGAGGTTTTTGCTGACGATCACAATTTTCCTTTCAAGAAGAGTTGCTGAAAGCAACGTAAGGAGATCTACCATCGGGAGGTACGAGAACACAAGCGAGCAAGCCCAGCTCCCTTCCAAGCTAAATGCTTTTTCTTTCTCAGGAACTTGGAAAGTTATCTGTTCTGATGGAAGGACTTCAATCTCGACAGTTGACCCGAACCGAGGCGTTGGAAGCGAGTAAATTTTGTGCAGTATCGTCTTTAGTTGTTTAACAAACAGCTAATTTTGAAAAAGTAAATCAAACTTCTCTCCTCATAGTAATTATACTCCTTTGATGAATTCTCCTTCAATCTCTTCCAGATTCGGATTCGAAACGAAGCCTTTCTTAGCAATTGATTCTGTAAAGACTTTCATCCGCTCAAGTTTCAGAGTATCTAAGCATCAAGTAGGTTTAGTACCAAAGGAAAGACAAATTCCCTACCGAGGATGGCAACGTTTAGATCCATGAAGAATTTCACCATAGGATAATGCGTCATGAAGCAGTAAACTCGGGTAACTTTCCAATAATAGCGAGCCTTCGTTTTTTTGTCTTTGGCCTTCTTTCCCTATGACATTTTGCATTAATTGAAAGTTGTTTATGAGAGTGATTGTTACCAAATCGATATAGTCTGTGGTTTTAATGCAGATTTGATAGAGAGAGCGACTCGAATTCGAGTCCTTTAGTACTTCGTCATCGAATACATGTTCCTTGTGAAGTCCTTCTGATTTCAATGCGAAAACAAAGCAATTTTGGTTTTGTTCAGCAGTGTTTTTCGAAAAAGCGATCCTATCGGTTCCCAAAAACAAGTAATCAGCAAACAGTTCATTCTCATTAATGCTTACTCAAGCAACTGGTCATCGCTGTTGGCCTCTACTTTTGTGATTTCAACTCCGAAAGGGAAACAGAATTCCGGAACAGCGGTTTTTGGTGGCCTTTTGAAACGATTATTTCAGTTAGTTGAAAAGGAAGAAAGCTCCCATACTGTAAGCTTTTGGGCTCCGAAGGATAATTGAATAAGATTTTCGGCTTTAGGAAGGTATTCTTGACGCTTAATGGAGATATTATTGCTATTCATTTGATAACAGGAGAAATTACCTCGGATTTTTCTTTTCATATGCCAATATATCACTCCTTTCGACTCCAATCACGAAAAACTCTTCAAAGAGCTTCAAGTCTTTCGGCGTGGTTTTGCCCTTTGAATTATTTCAGGCGAGGCAGATTTTAGATATAATTTACTTCTGATGGTTTGGAGCCTAGCACCATCGAAGCCGGCTTTGATGATTTGCTCACAAACTCAATGCTTGGACGGTGTTTCATTGACTTTCTGAAAGCATTATCTCCCAATATCGATGAATTTCCTGGATTAACAACTGGTGTGTATTTCATCGCGATCACATTATCCACAAGCTCCTTGAAATTATCTTTCAAATAACATTCAATCACATTCTTTTCAATATTTATCTTTACCAGCCGAACATTCTGTATCTCTAGAAATCCTCAAATCCTCTCCATCGTCGGACAGTTCTTCTATCTTCACTTCTTCCGCCAATGTCTCATCTGTAGTGATAGTCATCGCGTTTGCACCCTTTGGTGAAATCTTTTTCGTCGGTGAAGGCCCAGATTCTCTATTCTCCACCGATCTTTTCTTCAAAGCCAAGTCTAATCCTTCTTGCTCAAGGTTGTTTGATGAATATAGCGATGTTTCGATTCTGGAATAGCTCAGGGAAGAGTCTCCCTCATCATAATCTGATTTCAAAGTTCTTCTTTCAAGAGGATAATTCAATTCGATTTTCTGCGCATTGTCAGAGAAATACTCCGTGTTGATTGGAATCATCCCATTCTCAAGGAGTTTTACGTCGGGAATGATATTCTCAGTGCGTACGCCAAATCCAATGAATCTTGATGGACTCGATTCTTCAGCGTTTGCGATACGGTCGAGAATATCGTTTTGGCTGCTAGAATATGAAAACTTGCTGGTCAAATCCTGTAATTCATGATGGAGATTCATAAATTGAGATTTGTATTTCAAAGCTGCACATCGAAGTTCCTGATTTTCTGACTCCAAGGTTTTGCAACGAGCTTTCCATTGCTCTAATTCTGCTTTCGTATGCTCATAGAGGAATCTTGGCACTTCGATAGGAATCTCTGCCACCTTGTTAGCTGGCTGCGACGTCGTTGCTGTGAGATTTTGTGGATTTTGGATCTTTGCTTGTGAGAGGTCCTGCTGGGCGGGAGCATTGAACGTAAAAGTTCGGTTGTCAGAGTTTTTGGTGGTGCTGGACCCACTTGATCTGAATCTGCTAAAGAAAGAACCTTTGGAAGATTTTTCGGTTTTAGTCTTCTCTGATGTGCTTTGAGACAGGCTTGTTTTATGAGATTGAGGTGGATTAGACATCTTGAATCACGAGTTTAAGAGTGTAATAAAGTCAAATTAAAAGACGAGTCTACAATAAACATCTTGAGGAATTTGTCCTTATAAAATTTAAATTGCTCAATTAATAGGAAAACATGAGTCAGAGCATGCAAAAAAATCAGGTTATCCCCTCCAAAAGAAGCAAGCAAGTTTACAAATATAATCAAAACCCTACCAGGACATCCAACATGATACAATTATATTATTTTAGCTCTTTCGAGTTCATTTGTGCCATTCAATGTATATCGGAAGAGAATAGCAGAAATGAAAGTTTATATGAACTAAATTACGGAATCTGAGGCGGAAAAATATGACAACAAAGCCATAATGGAATGAATGCCCGTTTTTCTTTGCTCTCATTTTTGTTATCCTTCAAATTTATCCTCTTATTTATTTTAATTAAGAACACGTAACATATATTCAATGATATTCAAAACTTTTTACAGTCTTAATCTTTTAAGCTATCACATTTTGATTTTTCCTCCTACTGAATTGAGAAAAATTGTATTTACAGACTGATAACTAAAATAGATGAATAAGCGCTTTGCAGGGGAAAAACAGAGGAGAGGAACTCCTAACTCATTTTGACTTAGAAATTAACTTTTGAACTACTTACTACTTACTACTCTATTACAAAATATATTATAAACTTACCTTTCAATCGTTTCCCTGGAAAGAACATTAGTAGTACTTATGACTGAACGGGAATAGTAACTCAGTATAAGCTTCATTGTCTACCTGCTGCGGATTCTTCGACATTTGCTGGACTCTTTGGTTGATGCTCTGCGCTTGGTTCGGCTGAGCCAAGCGACTGGCTAATTGTGATAGCGTTTGCTGGTGCTGCTGTTGTTGAATTCCACTCGCGGCAGCAACACCGAGCTGGTTTTTATTTCGGGTTGCTGTGGTTGGCTGCTCTTCAGGCATGCCTCTAATCACTCTCAAGGCTTTGTTGTAATTATCTTTCGTTGCCATATTGACAAAATAAATTTCTTCTTTTCGAGTGTCGACCACAGCGAAAAAAAGATTTCCGGTTTCTTCCTTCAGCTGTTCTGTATCAACAGCCTCGATGCTCTTTGCACGCAGAGAAAAAACATCATTTTCAGTCTCGGCATTATCAGCTTGCTTGTTCGCGTCCCAAGGATAGCTTACATTACCGCCAGCATTCTGAACGCGGCGATTTGGAAGCGTTTTCGCTTCTTCGGGCTCGCCGTTAGCGTTCTGGACTAAGTATCCAGCCTCTTCTTCATTGACGCCTTCTGGAATGTTAAATAGCAAAGGATTCGAGTTTAGGAGCCTTGTGAAATCAATTCCATTCATTCCCTCTTCTTTCATCCCCATGTCTAAATGAGGAATCCCCAGAGGCCTGCCATTGAGGCTGAACGCTCGATCTCTATGATCTGGGAATGCAACCATGAACGGATCCTAAATGACAGCATAGGAATTAATATTTGTTGAGATTAAATAAAAGGTAGTTCGAGGAAAAACAGAAAAAACTGCTCTATAACAGATTTATAGCAGAGAGAGATAAGCTAATGAAGGTAAACTTACCTTAGGAGTCAGATAGTCAATGAAAGGGTTCTTATTCATCACCCCGCCAGTGAGAAGATTTAGCTGGTTAGAGTCAAGCAGATCATTCCGTAAAGCGGTCACTGGAAGCAAAGGCTGAGACTGCCCTGGATTAAACGGAAGCATTTTTTTCGGTTTAACAAATTCTTCTTTCTCCAAATTTTTCGTCAGAGGGTTCTTTACGTTTATAACTTCTTTCCCTTTCGAATTTGCTTTTGCTCCAGCTTTATTACTTGAATCCGCTTCTATTTTCGTCGGTGCAAGTCCGCCATTTTTCTTCGTAGGTTGCGTTGCCTGGACTGATGAGTTCGATAGCTTTTTCTTCTCTTTCGCCGCTTTTCCAATACTTTTGTCAGTTGCACCTCCTCCGCCTTCTGAGTTCTCCTCTTTCTTCTCTCGTGTCTCTGTTTTCGCATTTAGCGAGCTAAAATCTTGGACGTTTTCGATGCCCATTTTCGAATCAACAATTGCTTGAGCTACCTTTCTTTCCCATAAGTTGTCTTCGTCAGTCTCAGTCTGCACATCCACATTATCAAGGCTGTAATCAGATTTATGCCGCTTAATTAATGATATCCATCTATTCTTTACACCATTCTCTGTTCTGCCCCCAAGTCGCTTTGCGATCTCAGCCCACTTCTTCCCAAGCTCAATATAATATTTCAACAGCTTCAAATCCTCCTCCTCGTTCCAGCCACCCTTCTTGACTGAAGGGTCCAGATGATTGATCCATCTCTCTCTGCATTGCTTACCCTGACGATAGATACCTAACCCGCTTCGTGTATTCAATTCTAAAGCAATCGATTTCCAATGCTGAGGTCCTTTCTCCTGTATTATCTGAAATAAAACGTCGTCCTCTAAAGGCGTCCAAGGCGCTTTATCTAATTTAATCTTATAGATATTGAACCATCGAAGCCTGAGCTGATCTGCTTTCTTCCCAGGATAAATCTCTGCGATAAAATTCCAAACATCGTCGCCCTAATCAAATCAAATAGTCAGAGAAAAGAAATCCACAAAAATATGATAAAACACCAGACAAAACCTGCCTCAAGGACTGTAAATCAACCTCTTGAACCAAGAAGGTCTTGCAAGAAACAAGCTCTGGGTGAAACGATCGTGTTTGAGAAGGCTACATGCAAAAAAGTGCAGGATATACTGCTTACCAGGGAGTTGAAGTCTCTGTTGTTGCAATAGCAGTAATAAGCTATAATCGATACAAGCAAAATCGTTTCCTCTTCGCTCCAATTTTTTTTCGTTTGTTTTGGATTCTTTGCAAGTTTGTACAACTGGCGTTCAAAATTATCAGCAAGGGTTTGGTGGTCAAGCAGTCTAGGAATCTTAACCGTGAGCTGCTGCTTCATCTCTTTAGCAAATTCGTTGATTCTTGGACCAAGGCTTTCTAAGATTCTATGAAAACTATAAAATTTTCTGCGATAATCCATTGCTTGGCGCGTAAAATCCTCCTGATTGGCCAATTTATCTACATCTGATGGACTCTTTGCTGACACTTGTTCGATTGGATCTCCTAATCCAATTGCTTCTGTGTTTGCCACATTTACATTGTACATATTTTTTTCACTTTGCTCATCTTTCAATTTACAGCTGTCACGCATCCGAAACGCAAATCAGAAATTACTTTTGATTGAAACAGGCATTAAAATGGGTTGAATTCGGCTCTCTGGTTTCTGGATTTTTTGCATTGATGTTCTTTTTGAAAAAAATTCTCACACTCGTAAAAGAGAAATAAAAGGAGTATTATTTATCTTCACAAAAGAAAATTTAAAAACAGTTGCTTTCAATAACTACTCATCCTACTCATCCTTTAGGAATCATAATACAAAACACCCACCAATACAGATTTAATTAGTTCTCTGAAGGTTCTCAGCAATTTATATCATGCACATAAGAAAATCAATTTGGACATGTCTTTCAAAAATAACCAACGGGGATTAGAGAAGCTGGCATCATACCTAGATTGTCAACAAAAATTTATTTTTTCTCAAGTAAACATATTCCATGCAATTACAAATCGAATGTCCTAATTGAAAAAGCACAGCTGTTTACTATGCGCAGTCACAACAATATATTTTTGCCTATCTGATGTTAAAATCAAAGTGGTTTGCCCATTAAAATCCATTCAAGCGCATCAAGATTAGGCACCTTCGATGTCTTTGGACAAGGCAAAAGGTCAAAGTAGAAAAGCGTATTGGTTTTAGAATCAACAATACTGCATCGAAGGGTCAGATCCGGGTCTGTTCTGGCATCTTTCTCAAAATTTCTTTTCACTTTGAACCACATATTCCAATTCAGCAAATTCAACGTGTCGATTTTCCCTTCAACAGTATAATCCTCATTTATTGTTATTCTGACGGTTTCTTTATCGAGAAACTCCATCTTCGTGCATCTACGATTGACATTGTGTTTCAACCCATCGGCGATCGTCACATATGTGCTAAGCGAGCCTGTACACAGCCAGGAAGTAATGACACCAAGCGTTTTGTAATCGAAATAGAAAAACAGAGCTGACGCAGCAGCTGATCCGAGCGTGGTAACTGCCAACGTTTTTTTCGAGTCAGCTTTCTCTTCAGACAAAAGCGTAGGCACATTCTCACACACGAGCCTGTTGCTGTCATTGATCTCAGTAATATTCGGGTTCTTGGCTTTTTCTTGTGGAAGAAGCTTTTCAAGTTCATCGATTTTGTGGTCGAATACATATGATAATCTTTGCGTGTCGAGAATGTCTGTAGTTGGTGTATAGACTAGTAATGGCAGTTTATGCTCTTCAAGCGGCGTTTTCACAGTCAAATTCAAGAAAATTTTCTCCATATCCACGCCCAGCTTATATTTTTTCATGGCCTCTAGAGCGTTTTCGTCAAGACGAAACTCGCTATCGGAATATGGGACCTCGATATCCTTACCGTTTAACAATTTGAACAATAATTTATCGTTTCCTGTGATATACATCGTTATGACGAGGTTCTTAGGAACTTGATCGTCTAAGCCCGTCAACATGGCACGATTATAGATGAGACCTGCCGCCATCGAAAGAGGAAGCAAGGAGAGCAGAGTCCAGTAGCCCTTTAGTGATACAAAGGTGAGAGCTGTTGTTGCAACCCAAGGCAAGGTTTTGCTTAGATAGAGCATCTCAGTGCCTTTATGGCTTTTGAGATGGTAAACATATTCTTCTCTGAGGTGATACAGGGACGATCCAAACTTAAAAGTGGAGAAAGAATAGTATTCCTGCAAAGGGAGTAAGGATTTCGTTGGAGTATTCCGAATGAATTTTGATTGTGCTAAGAGTTTAAGCATCTCAGAGTCTTTATTGTTGTCCTCTGGTTAAGTTTTGGATATTTATTTAAAACTATTTTCGTCACAGAATCTCCTAATTCACAAATCACAAATTGGGTATATGGGGTATTATAGGCTTGAATGACAACATGAGAAGCGATTCCTTTGAAGACTAGATTTTTCACGACCAGGTGAAGTCTCCGCTACTTTGTGGAAGTTATCGTTGGCATCCAGAGCCTCATTACTTGGTAAAGTATCTCTATCCCACGATTAAAAAAGCATGCATTGCTTTTTCTATTCAAATGCTGAGAGAATAATGCTGAATTAACTACCATCTAAGCAGCCTAGCAATTCAGATATTGTGTGTAGGAAATTTTGTGTGTTACAAAAATTGATAAAACGGGCTAAGCTCGTCTCTATGCAATTTTATTTGAAGATAAATAATACAGTATCAAATTTTCAAAATATCTTCGGTAATATGCTAGCTGAAGCAAATACTATGATAAACGACCGAATAACTGTGGACTATCGGCGAGGTCCGAAGATGCAACTTGATATCAACCCTTCCTGGGTTTGCTTAATTGAAGAGAAAGGTCTCGTTGCTATCGCAAACCGCATTAACCTTCTCAATTGCAATTATATCGCATTATTCAATCTGAAGTCGCTCAAACCAGTTAGAATAATCCCTTGCAACTTCCAGTTTCTAAGAAATTTGAGATATGTCCCAGAGTTGCGCTGCATGCTCGCCTTTGGTAAAGCTCCTTCAGCTCAACTCATGGATATCGACGCAGGCTTTAAGAAATGTTGGTCTAAGACCAGCGATGGGGAGATATTCGGCATAGACTTCGCTTTGGAAGAAAAACTAGTTCTGGCCGTCGGGAAATTCGATGGAGTGAAAATTTGGAAGTTAGATGATCCCGAGTTCGAAGAGCATAAATTGCAAGACATCAAGCTCTTCGGACAAACTATCGTTTATGTGAAAGGGATTAAAAAAGTGGTTCTGTTTTCGCACCAACGCGTTGCAATCGCTTCTTGGCCTGAACTTAGCGTAGTAACTTTTGTTGAAGAAAAGTTTGGAGTCCATGATTGGCCGATCCATAGTTTGTCGTATCTCCCAGAGTTTCGTTCATTTGCTATCTTTTATTTGTACGACAAGCCGCGACTTCTCTGGAGGATAGTAGATGGTAAACTCGGTGATAGTCAGACAGAACTCGAAAAAAAGGCGCAATTTCCTTTCGAGTTGGCAGGTGCTTGCCCAGGAATTTTCGAGCCAATTGCGTATTTTAATGAAAAAAACATACTTGGAATGGGTAAAAGTGGGGCTCTAGCAATCTCGCGAATTCCTGACGGGATGATTCAGACTCATCTTGAGGATAATTGCGCTATGAAGAACATTACGATGTGGAATTCAAGAAATAAGTTTTGTTTTATTGGGAGATCTGGAGGACATGATCCGCTATTTAACCTCCAATTTCGACTTTTCAACAATAACAAACGAAAATGAAGAATTGAATTAAGAGCCTATTAAAGCAGTTTCTTGCGTATTTCCCTTTTATTGTCTCGGCCCTAGTCTATTCATGCGCCCAAAACTATTACTAATGGTAGGGGTATATTGTACGCGAAATAATTAGTTTCAAAAAAAATTGCTGAAAGTTAGTCAGTTTACAAAGCAAAAATTTCGGGAAATTTAAAATATCATCATTTATCCATGACCGAAGCTCCTAAAAAACCTTATGATGTGTCTCTCTTCATCTTCCGGCGAGACCTCCGTCTAGAGGATAACACCGCGCTGCTGCACTGTCTCAGGCTGTCTACGGTGGCTATCCCTTGTTTCATTTTGGACAAAAAACAGATGGATAGAGAAACAAATGAATATTTTGGAGACAATCACATGCAATTTTTAATCGAGAGTCTCAAAGACCTAGACAAAGCGCTTTCGGCTTTCGGTTCGCGTCTTTTCTACTTCCATGGGCCTTTTGATCAGATTTTCCGAAAGATGGTTATCGAAATGAGACCTCAAGCTGTCTTTATTAATAGCGACGTAACGCCCACCGCAAAGGCCAATGATAAGGCCATTGAGGAGATTTGCAAGCAGCACTGCGCGAAATTTTTTTCATTTGACGATATCACGATCTTGAATCACGACTGCGTTGTGTCCAAAGCTAGAACTTGCTTCAAGGTATTCAACTCGTATTTTCGAGCCGCTTCCAAGGCCACTGTTCCTCCTATCGAAAAGAACAGCTACACGAACTACCAAAGCAAAGATGTATCGTACCAGTGCGAGTTTTCGGCAAGTCAAATCGATGAGTTTTATATAAAGAACGAGAAATTAGAGATCCATGGAGGACGTCAAGAGGGGCTGAAAAAGCTTGCGAATATGGACAAGTTTAAGAATTATCGTTGGGTTAGAGACTATCCTAAATACGAAACGACTCAACTCTCTGCTTACATGAAATGCGGTTGTTTATCCCCCCGAGAAGTTTATCATAAGGCTGCTGATGTCCTCGGTAAGCGCTCGGGGCTCGTAAAGCAGCTATTTTGGAGGGACTTTTTCACGAATCTCATCAGATCGTACCCGGAGTATCTTGAAAAATCCATGAAGCCACAATACCAGTATGTAGAGTACGAGAATAATCAAGAATTCTTTCAAAAATGGAAGGATGGAATGACCGGCATTCCTTTTGTTGACGCAGCGATGAGAAAACTCAACGCCACGGGATTTCTTATTAATAACTTGAGGTCCGTAGCGGGGCATGTTTTGGTAATGGACTTGTTGGTTGACTGGCGACTAGGAGAGAAGTACTTTGCGTCCAAGTTGGTTGATTTTGACCCTGCTACCAGCAATGGAGGTTGGCAGCTATGCGCAGGGACAGGAGTCCAGAGGCGCAGATGGCTCAAAGTGCCGAATCCATGGCGTCAGTCCGCAAAATACGATAAAAACGCCGAGTTTATTAAGAAATGGATTCCAGAGCTGAAGCAGTGCGACCCCAAGGATCTCCATAACTGGGAGAAAGGCTTTAAGAAGTATCCAAAGGTGAATTATCCAAGACCTATAATTAAGCACGCAGATCAAGCGAAGAAAACGATGAAGGTTTATAAAGATTCGGCAATGCTTCATCGAAAAAGGAAAAGCGAAGCTAAAAAATCAAAGAAAGGCTCTAAAATGGGCAGGAAGCAGGCTGTCTCGGAGTCAGAAAGCGAGGAGGAGGAAGATGAAAGCGAAAATGAGGAAGATGATGGCTCAGGTTCTGACGATGATGATGAAAGTTCAGGTAGCGAAGGAAGTGACGATGAGGAAGAGGAGGAAGAAGTTAAAGAAAAGTCATCAACGAAGAAAAAAAAAGTCTCAAAAGGGACTTTGAATGATTATTGGAAAGTAGGAGATAAAACCCCTGATGTTTCTATGGATATCGAAGAAGAGTCGAAATCAGAGGCCAAAAAAGAAAGATCGAAATCAAGCAAAAGCAAAACGCCAACAAAAGTAAAGAAAAAAGAAAAAGAGGAAACGAAGAAGGAAAGGAGCTCGAGTGCAAAAAAATCGAGGACCAAAAGCCAAGATCAAGACAAAGAAAAAGAGAAAAAACCTAGGAAATCCTCGACAACTAAAGATAGTCGCAGCAAAACTCCTAAAAAAGAGAAAACATCAGAAAAGAAAGTTAGTTCGCAAGGGAAGGGGTCTAAAAGGAAAAAGCCTGTAAGCTCTGAGGAAAATTCAGAGAATGAAATAGAAGTTGTCAGAAAAAGCGTCGATAAAGCTGAGGTCGCAAAGCGCTCCGTCGATAAAAAGTTGGACAGGGAGGATGACGCAAACTTGCACAAAATCCCTCGAACCATGCACACTCCTGATGTCCGCAAACATAGACCTGAAGAGAATAAAATTTCCACAAAATCACCTTCAAAGCTCACAGAAAGAAAGCAAGATGACGAGATTATTGATTTACCGAAAACATCCAAGCCAAAAGCTAATGACATCATTACCATTGATAATATTGATCTGTTTAAGTTTGGCTGGAATAAGCCAAATACAGACTCCCAGAATATGTAGCGAGTAGTCGTAGTAGTAGATTTTAACATTCTCTATCTTTATATTATTAAGATCGTTTTCGAGAAATTACAAGTTAATCCACTCAAATCCTCGCCAAAAACATTTAATGAAGTTCATTAAAGCATGTGTTGGACTATAGAGATTCAGAGAGTGGCGGCTAATGTGATAGTAAACTAAAAAAAAATTACAGCATTTGTAAATGCAGAATATAAGAACGGAGTTAATAAGTAAATCATATCTCAGATAGCATACACATTAATATCACAAAAATCGAAGTAATTTTAAACATCTGTGGCATTTAAAATATATATTTGCTATAGAAGCGATTCGATGGAGCCACGACTTAGCCTTGTGAATCTGCCTCCATCTTCCCAGTTTTATATCTTCTGTTTCTTAACACCGAGCGAACTTCTCACGAAAGTCTCGTTACTCAACCATAGCATGTTCAAACTCATCAACGAATCTAAATACATGCTGACTCATTGTATTCTTGGACTTCTCGGATCTTCAAAAGAACTCGAAAGTCTACTTTCCGGCATGGATGAGGTTAAACTGAGCATAGTCTTAGAGCGGATAAAGTTTTCAGCCAGCTGGAGAAGAGAGTTACCATTTTTCGGTTTTCAAAGCACAGGAGGTGTTGATTCTAACCGTGCTTTTTGGCACTTTGATAAGATTTTTGCACAGTCCAATCTTTCTCCTTACACATCGCACATAAGAGCGAACTTCCAAGTTCAAGGTGCCTTAGCATTCGATTATTTCGAAGTCACTAACACGATTCCAAATACCTATCGACTGAAAAAGAATCCCCTTGAAAAAGTATTTATGGAGTATTGGGACTATTTTAAAACGAAAAGATATTCGTTGGCTTCCTACATGAAGGAGAAAGCCACTGCAGAGGAAAACTCTTCGAGAATTAATCTCTCATACTTTCCGCTTGATGATATTATTGGGGTTATGACGGAATTCACGGTCAAGCGACCATTGTTTCGTGCTTGTCCTATAAAAACGCTTATGGTATTCGCTTCAACAGAACCAATTGAATCATGTGACGATCCCATGATCGAGGTCTTTGAGGGGATTAGCAGTCCTGACCGATTATGTACGTTATATCAGAGCCATTCGAGGAATCCATATCTTCCGGAGATATTTTACACAAATATAATGAAACTTAAGGCGGTAAAGCAAAATAAGGAGGACACGTTGCTGAGATCTGCAGATTTTGCAATTTTTGTAAATAAACCGAATCGTCTGTCACTCAACGTGAGACCAGCGTTTTGGTTGAGATTTTGCGAGGACGGCGCAGAGTCCTTTCAAATTGTATTGCCTAACACAAATTTATTTCATGGAAAATATTTACTTGTCAAAGTCCTAGATGCCATGGGGACTCCGTACAGTACTTCTGCGGGGAGAAACGCCTCGATTTTTAGTGTGTCTGCAAAAGGTTTTCTGATGGAAAAAAATGAAATTTTACTTCCGTTTTTGAAAGAGATCAAGGAAATATGAAAGCAACTATTTGCTTAATGATACTGTTTGGTTTATTACCGAAATATAAAGGAGTCTATAAGTCTAAATATGAATAATTTGCTGGCAATATATTATAATATGAGCAATTACTCTTTATTTTGTCCATAGTCTTCTTATGAATATGATAAAAGAAATTGAAATGAAACTTCTAAAGAAAATTGATTACGCTTCTAGCCCTGCGCTGTAGCTCGGTAATGAAATGCAACAATAAAACGTTTCAACGCGAGGGCCCTCTTAATTATCTGCTAATTGGCTATTATCGTTGAGTATTCGAATTGTTTCACACGGTAAAATAGCTTTTTGCTGAAATTTATTGACATGAAATTAGAAAAGATCTGCCCACAGTGCAACCAATACGAATGACATGAGTTAACCAGCTATTCTGGTATTTGTACACTCTAAAACTTTTATACAGACTACGATCTACTAAGTGGCCACATTTTCTTAAGTTCTTCTTTCTTCTCAGGAGAATTGATCCAACCAAGCACTTCTTCTAGCAAAAACCTAAAAGAAATCATGAGGAACTTCAAACAAACTAATGTAAGATACTTTTTGTCAGTTTTCCATTTCAATTTCAGTTTGGAGGCAGAATCAATATCGTTATTTTTCAGTTTATTGACTATTGAAGTCACTTTCGGGTTCAAGTTTCCTTCCTTTATCGTTTCTGGCTTCAGAATCAAATGCTTCGCAAACGGTTTCAACTCATCTAGCACTTGTCCTTCTATCAACGCTCTCGCAAAGTGGATGAATCTTTTAGGGTCATTATCGAATTGGTGCTAGAGTGAGAATGAAGAGTTAATCAATTGAAGGATCTTAGGAGCTCTCTTTTACTTCAAAGCATGGAAGACCCCATTTTTTTGGACCGAACTCGGCTGACGCGAATCCAATGACTTCGTCTCGCTTCTTCGAGTAGAATGGCGCAGGGTTTTGTAGCAACGTCACTTTCTGAGTGGTAGAGTTGCCGTATTTAACTAACCATTCAAGATTTAAAACCGCACTGACATTTCTGATGTAGAGTCTAAGGAAAGTAATTGAGTGATGTTATCGGTGGGATATAGTTGAGAAAAGTCTTACTTCTTTGATTCGAAGATTTCATCGTAAGCCACGAAAGAAGGGTATTCTCCTTTTAAACAGGAAGTCGGATAAATATGAGCTTCCATATTGTAGTCCAACAGTTCATAGAGGAAGTTGCTACGGACGCTCTTAGGGTCTTTTCGACTCTTACGAGCGATTCTTGTTAATGCTACAGAAACGATGATTTCGAGTAAAACCATCAGATCGTTATTCGATGGGAATGGGTATTTGTTAAAGAATTCCTTCAAATCCTATTATTACCAAAGGAGGTTGGTTACCTTCAAATTCCAAAAAACAAAAAGAAATTACCGTTTTCTCTTGCTGGCTTTGGATAAGCGTGTCTAAAAGAATCTGTATTTGGTGGAAGTTCAAGTATATCGCTTTTAGGCCTTTGCTCAACAGGTTATATTTTGCTGCGAAATCGACAATCACGCCCTCAAGAAGATCGATCTACGAAAATTTCGTAAATACAGAAGATTATTAAGTTAATTACATTATTATTATGAGGATGAGCATTCACAGTTTGGATGAACTCTCCCAATAGATTCATCACGGTAAACAAATCGCTGTATCCCACAATGAACTTTTCGTATCTTTTCTTGAAATTCTCGCTCTTAGGCTTCTGTGCCTTCGTTTCCTCATCTTCGATAAAAGTCGCTAGATGATGATAATTAAGCGATGAGTAACTATGAAACAAAATGCTGTTACGTTCAGCAGCATCCTCGCTAACGAACTCTGAGTATCTGTCATTGTTCATAAACAGCTCATCGACGGACATTCCCGCAGCGATGAGTATGCCATAGCCCAAAACGCCACGAGCACGACTTTCAAGGATTAACTTCGAGAAACGAGGAGCAAGAGGAATCAGCGAGCAAGCTTTTCCGAGCTCGGTCGTCACGGTCAGATCCTCAACGAATTCTTGGGAGTTTTTGGCAGCATGCTGGGAGGTACTTTGTCTTTCTACCTCAAGTAGTTTGAGACTGAGGAGATTTTTGAAAGCGAGCTGTAGATTTTTGCTGTCGGGACGAGTGGGGAAAGGGAATTTGATAACATCTTTAATACCAATTGCCTAATTTTCAATTAACAACGATTAGATAAGCTCATGAGGATATATCGATACCTTCAGTTGGAGGACAGTGGGTTCGAGGGGCAAGTTTGTTATTTCTGGAGGAGAGAACTGCTTGAAGACATTTCCGTACACTGCATGAGAGTATAATCGATAGCAGAAGCCCGGTCCGACTCTTCCCGCTCGTCCTGCTCTTTGATCAGCCGAGGCTTTAGAAATCCAATCAATTCTGTATCTGCTGATCATCAGTTTATCATCGAACACTCTCTTCTTTTCTTTTCCGGTGTCAATCACGTATTTGATTCCTGGGATCGTAATAGAAGTTTCAGCAACATTTGTTGCGACTACAATCAGTCTAACAATATTCAAATAAACATTGGTTAGGGGATTTTCACATGAATTATGTTATATTACCTCGTTTCATTTGCATTGAAGTTTTTAAATATCTTTTCCTGTTCAGCGATCGGAAGCTTCGAGTAAAGCGGATAGATCTTATATTTAGATACATCCACCTGACTTTGCTTTGGAGCTTTTTTCTCAGGCTGTGCATCTTCGTTTTCAGCGCTCTTCTTCTTTGGATCTTCAACAATTTCCTCATTTTCACTGTCTTCAGAGTCGAATTTCAGCAAGTCCATTCTATTTTTTTCTTTAGTTTTGCCTTGATCTTCATCAGAAGATTCGTCTCCTTTTCTATCCTTCTTTTTTCTAGACTTCTCCAATCTCTCCCTTAACTCCTTACAGAACTCATTGACCTCTTTCTGTCCTGTTAGAAACACCAATATGCCTCCAGCAGTGAGTTTTGTATGTATTTTAACGCATTTTTTCAATGCTTCTTCAAGGTAATCATCCTTTGTGACTTTACTATGGAAAGTCGTGACAGGGAACTGTCTCGCCTCGACCTGCAAATGAGGGATCTGTTTTGGGAAAAGATGCTTGTTCTCCGTAAAATCAGTGATTCGCAACGTCGCTGACATGATCACGATCCTCAACGGATAAAACCTGTACTTTCCCGTTGATTCAATACCTTTCTCCTTCATTTTCTGCCTTTCCTTCAGACTCATATGCAGCCTTATATTAACAATTCTACTGAGAAGTCCGATCAAAATATCAGTGTTGATCTTCCTTTCATGCGCCTCGTCGATTAATATGACAGAATAGTTGCTCAACAAGAAGTCTGTGCACATTTCTCGCAGCAAAAGACCATCAGTCATGAACTATTTTAGATTAGGGGATTAGTGTTAAATGAATGAGTTTCACCAATTTACCTTTATTCTATTCGCCTCACTAAAACCAGAGCTCTCGTGACGGACCTGATAGCACACAGTCTCACCGATCTTTGTCCCTAGTTCATCAGCAACTCTTTTCGCGAGGGCAATCGCAGCGATACGTCTTGGCTGAGTGACCTAATTATATATTTTCATGAGATTTTCTCCTAATTTTCGAGAGTTTACCGCGATCAGCCCAGGGTTAGGACCCTCTTTATTCGAATATCCTCTTTCATACAAAAACTGCGGGACTTGCGTACTCTTTCCTGAACCAGTTTCTCCAGAAACAATCGTGATCAAATTATTATTAATCGCGTCGATAATATCACTTTCCCTCATAAAGATGGGAAGTTTTTCTCTCTGCTCAGTGATCTCTTGCGGTCGCTCCACCGGTTGATTAAATTTCGCATTCATCTCGTCCAAAAAGATGCGAATGTCTTTGTCTTCAACAGTTATATTCTCGTCGATTTCGAAAAGATCGTCGTCAGTCGTGGATTTGGATCCGATTTCCTCTTTTATGTAGAATTTCTGCTTAAATGGGTTCTCTTTCAGATTCAACACAAAATCATCTTGAATATTCAACTCGATTCCTGTTGGTCCTTTCTGCTTTGGCTTTTCTACAACAGGTTTCGTGGCTTTTGACTCTTCCTCTGTTTTAACTTTCTTGTTTTCGTAAAATTTCATAGCGAAAATGTTCACATGAGGCTGGGGGGCCGCGTTCTCAGTCTCCATCGTATTAGAGTCCTTTTTCGTCTCTTCTTTTTCAGCTTCGATGATTACCTCCTCAACGGGCTTTACCTCTTCGGGTTTGAAAGCGTTGCGTGATTTTTTGCCCAGGTCTTTGACTGTAGTGAGTTGATTCAGCATTTCGGGAGTCAATTTGTTTTGGCTGAGATTCTTCATAACTTCTTTCATCTCCTCATCGCGTTGCTTTTTATTCTAACGATACGGATTAGATGGTGGTGAGTAAAAAGAGGTACTCTCAGCTTTTCCTTCTTCTTCTGAAGCCTTGACTTCTCGTTTTGGTCTTTCTTCTTACTCATTAGGATTCCTCAATTTCCAAATTAAGCCTTCAATAAGATTTATTTGAAGTGTAACATCAAAAAGTGACCTTCAAATGGCTATGTAGTGAAATATGACTTTTCGAATGAGCATAAATATCGCGTGAGGACCTTAAAACATGCTGATGGGATCTAATCTTTTAGAGATAACCTCGTGACAAGTCATCATTAATTTTTGAGATTTTCTCAAGGCAAACAGTCAAACTGCATCTATAGGATTTGCTAGTTTGTTTAGAAATATTTTTGCTCAGAGATATTATCATTGGAAATTGAATTCTATTGCTTGAGGTCGTTACTGAGTAAATTGTGAGGGTCCATTAAAGAGTTCCATATTTGTTTTGCATTTTGATGTTGTAACGATTTTTCCATTTGGAATTTGCCAAAATACTAAATAGATATAGTTTGAAGCGAGTCCAACCACCATTCCTTGTCCATAAATTACTAGTTTGTTATATTAGTAACAGCTATACGCTGTCTATCAGTGTAAAACTGACGTCTAGAAATTAACACTACTAATGAAAACAGCAAAATTATGATTCTAATAATGGCACTTTCGCCTTGAAGTCATTATGAAACATATTATCCTATACAGTCAAACGCAAATGAAAAATAAATTCGACACGATGAAACAATGACCTTGCTTCTATATATGTATAGGTAAATTTTCTCCTATTGACTAAAGAGACCTACAACGCGTACCTCGCACCTATTATTCTAAGGCCATTCCATCATCTTCCTCATCCATCATGGTGTCCTTTTTCTTTTTGGCCTTTCTGGCTTCGATTTCTTGATTCTTTTTCTCTTCTTCCTCTTCTCTGAGCAGGACTTGCTTTTTGATCTTCTCCTTGATTTGTTTGTCCTCGATAAGATCGACGTGCTTCATCAATTCGTCCTCAACGAGGTCTGGTTGCTTTGCTTTCGCGGCTTTTCTCCTTTATTACAGAATCGCTAATTAGGATTATCAAAAGAAAGTTTTTTACTTTGCGATAATGTAGTCCTTCTCTCTTCTTTCTCTGATCTTTTGAATCTTCTTCATCGCTTGGATGGTATTCACCATCAGCTCTCGATTGTACTTAATTGGAGTGTCTCTCTTCTTCTCAAATTCGAAACAACTGTCCACGACCATGTCCTTGCCTACAAAATTGATTAGATGGAGTTAATGACTTGTCCCTTACCATGGGCCTTTCTGTATGCCTTGGTCCATTTGACTTTTCTTGGGTTTCTCTTAGCTTTGAACAATCTATGGCACTTTGATCTGCAGAATCTGAAAATCTACAGCGAGTTTAGGTTAATCGAAGCCACAAAAGGACGTTGTACCTTAGCATCGTTCCTGACGAAGCTGATACCGTGGCCAGGGTAGATGTTACTTGAGCAGAAATAGCACTTTTCAATTCTCATGATTCTATGCCCAAAACTCTAAAAATGTCAAATTAAAATTACAACAGAATTGAACCAAAAATATATAAAGGTAGACTTGTTTAATAGACCGAGTCTAAACATATCTATCAATGATTCTCAATATTTCATAGAGTCTCTTGAAGCAACAGAAGTTGAGATTGAAGTGAACACACCCTATTAAGGATATTTGCCAAAAAAAGAGATTTCATCTCATGTTGTATTTATTTGATTCAATGAAATCTTTAATGATGACTTTTGATATTCAAGATGGTCTGGCTCGTTGGGCGACTGAATAGACATTACATGAGCTAAATATTTGAAAAACAGCAGCTTCATTTTAGTAAATAAAATCTAAAAGGCGAAGACTCCTTATTCAGGCAACTAAATAATTTGCGTTTCGTAATAAATTTGAGGAATCAACAAACACAGTATAGGATATTAACGCACCCTAAAGCACAACAAAAAATATGTCGGTTGTCTACACCATCATCAAACTCATATTTCGGTAATCAATTTTGCTATTCCTACGGCTTAACACTCCGAAGTTTGATGTCAAATTTATTTTTCAAAGACTTGAGTATCATTGGACTGCAAAACATCCCAAAAGTAAATCTCTCCTTTATCCAACATGTACTTATGAATTCAATATTAGGAAGGACCACTCATTCTCTGCGGAAACCACGCAAACCAATTCATAGACGCCATTGTAAATTTCGATCACTTCACAAATTGATCCAACTCTACTCGTTTACTAGCTTTTGATGGCTTTTGCTCCGCGAAGAACTAGTATCGTTATGGCAGCGTCGGTAAAACCAAGATTTATTACAAAGCTAACGTTTTTTGTAGTCATTTCAAAAGCCCGTAATCGGATGGTTTGCCCGTCATATGGGAGTAATTCCTGTTGACAGACCTCAGGTATTAACAAAAATTTATTCTGTCAGAGAGCTTATCTGTATGCAAGGACCATGCTAAACCCGGCAAGGGGTCAATTCTACATATTAAGAATGAGACAATCATCGTACTCATTGAATTGTAGATCTTTTGCTAATAGATTTTTTTTTCTTATCCAAGGGCGAAGGAACTCAGTTTTCTCTGTTGAAGCCAGGAGATACGCTAAAGATCAAACAGGTAAGCGACTTCAAAGGTTTCCCTATAGTGCTGACCTACTATGCCATCACTCTTAGTTCTCCGATGATTTTATTGTGAAAAAAGTGACTAGCGACACTGAGGTAGAGGTCTCCTACGCCAAGCCATTTGAGAAGCTCTTGGTACAATCAAGCTATACGGTAAATCTCAATTCTGTCGCAACCTCGTCAATAACTCTATCAAGGTCATACCTAAACTTGATCAATCAACGCTATATTCTAAAGCTTGGGAAGCTCTACATAAGGGTGCTTGCATCGCTATTTTTCCTGAGGTACTAGTAGCCACATTGTGAATTGTAACTTATATTATCATTATTTTCAGGGAGGATCTCACGACAGAACTGAGTTCTTGCCATTGAAAGCAGGAGTTTGCATCATGAGTTTAGGAGCCATGACGACTGCCGATATTACCGTGAAAATCCTTCCTTGTGGCTTGAACTACTACCGAGTAGATTTGCATATTAATACCGCTCCTTTCTAACTCTCCGGATTTAGGGACATGAATTCAGGAGCAAGGCTTCCATAGAATTCGGGCAGCCATACGACATCCCAAAAGAGCTTGCCCAACGCTATACAGTTAGCAAGAAAGATGCGATATCGGAGCTCCTTGCGACTATCGAAAAAGTTCAATTGTTTGGAGATCTCACCGTTAATTTGCTTTTCATTAGAATATGCGTGGCGTGACTATTCGTGCCCCTACCTTTAGTGAGCTGACTTCAGTCTTCATCGCGAGAAGCCTTTATGTTCCTGAAGACTATAAGTTGTCTCCCAAAGAGGAGTTCATGCTGAATAGAAGGATGGCCGAGGGATATAACAAATTCAAAGACCATCCTGAAGTAGAAAAGTTGGTTGCTTCAGTCAAGGCCTACCGACTACAACTTAAAGCTCTCGGACTTGGCGACGGGCAAGTAAGCAGTTTTTAGTTGCTTCCTTCAAATAATGATAATCATCCCTCATAGCTCAGAACCATCATCGCGAAAAAGGAGTCTATCGTTCCGAAGTTTTTCAGATCTCTCGTTCTCTTCTTAGGATGCTTGCTAATTGTAATCTCTATTCGCTAAGTCCCTTCCGTAACCGCTCTCGCATCTCATAGGGCTTGCCAGGGTTCTTCCTTAACGGGCCTGTTGGCCTCTTCTCGAGTTACCTCGCCGAAAAAGAAAGAAGAAAGGTACTATTATCAACAAAGCTACGGAGTGTTAACTGGGACTCCTTTGTCAGGCCCTAAGAAAATCAAGCGTGAAAGTCAAAGCTACCGACGTTATCGCCAGTCAAAAGCTCGTCGCAGCGTTTGTGGCCTTCCCCGTGGCGTCTTTCTTCTATACCTTTGCGTTCTATACGTTGATCAAATACTTTTTTGAGTTAAATCGTAGACAAAGCCTAACCTATACGATGATTTTCTTCATGTCCTGGCCAGTCTACAGCTACAGTAATATTTTCCTATTTCTATTCACTAACCCCTTGCTCTCCTAGTGATGATCCTTTGTTATGACGTGCTTGTAAGAAATCTGCGCAGAGTGGTCGCCTGGATGTATTTGATGCTTTACAGAAATAAGCTGGAAGATCTCCTGAAAATGAGAGCTCTACTCAAGGAAAAGGTACGTTTAATATTTCTCTTTTTTCAAACAACAGACTTAATCTCTCTAATTTTAGATCACGGAGTTTGTAGACAAGCATGGTGCGGAAGTCGTGAAGGACTTTGATCATAACAGAATCATCAACAAATGGAGCAAGAAGAGAAAAATGCAGATTGAGTTAGATAAAGCTTTTGAAATTCTCCAAGAATTGAACATTTGATGCTCACTATAGGTGATCATCATCTCTAAGGTTGTTTCATTTGCTTTATTTGTTGTTAAGTAAATTTGTTCGGTCTACTTCGAGCAATATTATATATGTCTGTTTAAAAATGAACGAAACGCTCCTTAATTTGTTAGGATGCAACTATCTAAGATTAAGATTCCAATAGCACCTAAATATCGGCTTCTACCACTCCGAGAGATTTGAAATAGTCCTTGATCTTCTCAACGCTCAAAGGACCAACGTAAGAGAACTGGAGAATGCCATCCACTTTCTATTGTTACAAGGAAAAGTTAAGCTACTAATTCAAACGAGGAAATTCTTACCATGTTCTTTGGCTTGGTGATTGTGACGTTGTCTCTTGACTTGATTTGGGCCTTATCGTTGGTTTCGAGTAACACTTTTTTCAACTAGATAACCGTTGTTAGTAGGAAATAAGGATATATATCGTTTACCCCTTCAAGGTCCAAAGCACTCTTGTTTCCGAAAAGTCCATAGAGATATTTCTCACCAACAAAAATAATTCCCTTGTTAGCGTCCTTAAGCGCCTGAGCGTGGTTGTTCAGGAAGCTGAAGTAGATTGTGGCTTCATCATGGTCAGAGATGACATAAGCGCTCTTGACCTCAGGGTTGTCGAGGACATATTTCACCTGGAGGTTCAAGATCTTTTGTTCTTGACGAGCGCATTCGTTGGAGTATTTCTTTGATTCCTTGAAGAATTTGTCAGCAGTTTCAACGATCAAATCTTGAGGAATCGACCAGAGCTTCTGAAGGTTGTTGAGAATCTCCTTCTCAGTGTTAAGTCTCTGGATGGTTCTTTCACCAGCGACGTAGTAAAGTCTGACGATACCGTCTTGGATTTTGGTGGTTCTGAGGATCTTAATCCAACCGACTTCAGAAGTATTATCGCAGTGAGTACCGCAGCAAGCCTCAACGTCAGTGTCTTCGATGTGGACGACTCTGAGTTGGTTTCCTGGAACAACACCTCCTTGGTACAGTCTGAATCCGTACTCGAGCTCGGCTTGAGCCTTGTCCATGTAGAATTTCTTGATCTGTCTGCTCTCGAGGATGATTCTGTTGGCCTTGTTCTCAATTTCGATTTCTTGTTGCTTGGTCAGAGAATCGTAATGGGTGATATCAAGATGGGCTTGCTCAATAGTCTTCTTAGCACCGTTTTGCCAGACATGAGGACCGAGGACGGCTCTGCAGGCAGCAAAGACAATGTGAGTACCAGTGTGGTGGTTTCTGAGTTGTCTTCTGCGTTCTTCATCGATGTGTCCTGACACGGTCTGACCAATGTAATGGGCATTGTCTGGATTTGGAAGAGGTCTGTCCAAGATGTGAAGGACGACCTTGCCGACCTTCTCGACATTGACGACGCTGTATTCTTCACCATCGATCTTCAAAGTTCCGACGTCGTTTTGTTGACCTCCAGAAGTTGGATAGAACACACTTCTGTCAAGAATGACGATATTTCTGACGTTATTCTGGGTGAGGTTGGCGAAAACGTCGAGGACTTTAGCTTCGAAGCTGACGTCGCTGCTGTGAGCTTGGTCGTAAAAGATCAAATCAGTTTCTTTCAAATGAGCGGTGTTGTAAAGGATGACTTCAGCAGGCTTGGTGATTCTTTCTTGTTGCTGGGCGATTTCGTAGTAGAGGTTGTTAGGGATCGGTTGGCCAGAGAGTTTGGCAACAGTGTCAGCAGGAATACCGTAAGAAGTGACAGCAACAATCCAGTCGTTGATGGTGAGTTGTTTTGATTTCTTGAGTTGTCTGTCGAGCTTGGCCTTTTGGTCTTGGTCAGTGGTGCTCCATCTCTCGAATTCAACCTCAATGATCTTCTCGAAGGATGGGTATGGCTTGAATTTGCCGTAGATCTCTTCAAGGTCGAGCTTGTGGTGCTCGAAGATTTCAAGGAATCCCTTGAGGCCGAGCTTGTCCCACCATCCGTTGTTCTTCATGATGGCGAACACTCTTCTGATGACGTTACGGAGGTTGCTTCCACCACCATTGTTTGATGGGAGTGAACCGTCTTGGATGATCATCATAGCGGTACGGGTGTGATCAGCGACAATGTAGAGATCCTTTGCCATGAGAATAGCTTTCTTCAGTTCTTGGACTGTAACACCGACTTTCTCAGCAATGAACTCCCAGGTCTTATCGATGTTTTCGGCTTCATCGACGTCCAACAAGCAGGAGTATGGTCCGAATTTCTCCCAGATCTTTTCGTCGACGACGACATCGAGTTTGCCTCTGAGGTACTTGAGCACGTGGCGGAAAGTGTCCTCGTATGAGGTAGCAGATCCGTTGACTGCCCATGGAATTCTCTCAAGACCGATACCGACATCAATGACCTTGATGTCGAGCTCTTCATAAGAGCCATCGTGGAAGGTTTTGTATTGCATGAACACCATGTTACCGATTTCAAGACCACCAACGAAGGCCTCAACTGAAGGTCCGAGGTTACCACCTCCGGCCCAGACGTCCTCAACGTAGGTGATTTCAGTTGGGTCAATTTCGAGTTCCTTTGTCAACCAGTCGTTGAAGAACTCAACGCATTCCTCCTTGAAAAATACGTATTTGTCTGGATAGTTGAACACTTGGATACCAAGCATGATGAAGCCAGAGTAGTGACGGCCGGTAAGACCGATGTTGTCCAAGTCATTGAATCTGACGGAGAATTGAGGGCAGATGAGAGGGTTTGCTGGTGGGTCCAACTCTCCCGTGACGCAGTATGGTTGGAAGCAGTAGATACCAGCAGCGACGTAATCGACGTCGTTTCTCCATCTGGCGACGACTGGGTATCTCTCGATGGCGTTGCAAGGGATTCTTGCGCTGGTGAGAGATTTCTTGAATCCTTCCCAGGCTTGAGCATATGTGATTTTCTTGCCGTTTCTTCCGATACCAACTCCGGTTCCGATAAAGCTGTACTTTCCTTCAGCGCTGGAGTCACCACAAGTCTGAATCTTGCTGTCTTTGTGCTTCCAATAGTAGTGCTTGGTGACTGGGCATTGAGCTCTAACGAATCCGATTTTCTCGAAAACCTTTGTAGGGTAGAACTTGTCTGGGTTGGCTTCGAACTCTGGGCGAGCTTTGGCTTTGATTTCCTGTTGAATTTGAAAGCTGCGTTTAGCGAAAGAAGGCGGAAAAAAAGAATTACCTTAACAGTAAGGCCTTTGACGGTCTTTACTTCTTCGATTTTATCGTCAAATTCTGGTTGTTGTGCTTTCGACATGCTGAAATACCTGGCAGGTGTTTTGTAGACGACAGTAAGTCTTGCGAAGGCTTTGAACAGAATTTTTCTGTTTTAAAAGATCTTTGATTTTATATTTTCGGGAAACAAATGCTATTAAAGCATCTGAAATTTTAAAAAAACGCCTGATGCACTCTCATTTCAGTGCATCGTTTGCAGGTTATTAATGATCTAATTTTAGTTGATACACTGGAAGAATTTTTCATAAGGTAAGAAATGATGCACTCAAAGCCTGTAGAAGTGATTCCGAGCACATCCTAATGCCATCTAGGACCCAAATTTGAGGATTGCGTGCAAGTTAAATAGATTCTATGGCAGAAAAAGAAAAAATTTCCAAGCTAGCTTCTTATAAATAGAAGAGTAATTATTGTATGTGGCTCAACTTTGTTAACAGAAAGAGAGATCGCATACTTGAGCTATTTGACTTCATCCATTGGGTATTCCAATCAAAGTTGAAAATGGTGTGTATGAGAAGGTATGCAGTCACTAAGTGAATGTTGTGATAGTCTGTGAAGCTAAGCATTGACATTCTCAAGCCGTAGTGGAGTACCATTCATTCAGGAACGGTCTGAAGCAGTGGGATCTAATGAGAATCATTTAAGATTTAAAATTCCAGTAGCAATAAAAAACAACAGAGCAATGCGTTAGTAATGTATAATGGATCTCAAGTGGGATTACGTAGGTTTTGTAATGAGAGAGCGAGAAACTATGCTATGTCTCTAACAATGTTGAAAGTTAATTACGACTTGAAAGTTCTGAAAGATATATACCGATAATATGAACAGAAGGAAATTATACAAACGCCAATGAGTCAGAAGCCGCTCAAAAGTATGCTGCTTTCTGAAGTCGGGCTTTTTACGGCCTATGCATCCAGTTTTCTGATCAGGTTTGAGAGTTTCACTGATTACTGGTGAGGTCTATTTTCAACGTCGAAAACCTGAAGAAAGTTCCACAATTTAAGGAAAATAGTCTCGGATGAAAATTGGTTCTTATGATAGTATTTTCATATGATGGCTCGCATTCTCATGCGCCAGGGCCATTTATAATAGCATTTTCAGCCATTCCGACCAAGTTATTAACGATCTGACAATAGTTTAAATTAGTCCTATCCGAAGCCATATCCAGTGCGCTGAACCACCTCGTTGCGATGACAATAGCTACAATAGGAGTCCTAAATTGAGGAGAAGAGATGTCTGATGGCTTTCCTATCTTCAATATTCAAACCAGAATAATATCGATCCTTCCGATCTCCAAAAAAAAAAAATTCGCATTGCAAAATTAGGAATGAATTTCGAGCAATCTACAACACAAAGCAATTGGGTTGTTGCGTAACCTCCGTGTTTCTTTCATCTATCAGACCTAAAAAGGAACCATATAAAAAATGATATTTTGACACATTGGCTCTCATGGAACAGGAGTAGGCAGCTCTTTTTGTCATTGTTGTTAGAAAAAAGATTGAATCTCAGCGATTGAAAATTAGCTTGAAAGCACAGGAGCAAATTCGCAAGCCAAAGTAAAAAAAAAAATAGAAGTTAGACAGATTCTTTCATTAATTCGTTCTTGCTCGAACTTCATGATGAGTGTTTCTCTCCTCAGTTGATATCATCAAGCAAAGCTGTCCAATAATTCCTACCAACTCAAACTAAAATTATTTGTCTCCAGGATTAATTTGCTCTCAAAGCGGGTAACCTAACGGTAAAATTATCAAACTTAATTATTATATTGTTCGCCAAACTAAAAACTTTTGCAAATACTATATGCTCTCCCACATCAACGAACTGAAACACAGCTACTCGCTGGACCAAGAATTCTTCAAGAACTACGGCATCTCTCTCGTTCAGACAAAAGACGATATCCTCTCAACTTTTGAAGAGTATAAAACAAATTCACAGAAATTTATCACCTCAGGCAGCAAGCTTGACTCCGAAACCGAAAAGCTGAATCACTTCTTCGACGAAACTCAACGCCTCCTCACAAAGTTACAAAAGTCGTCGTCTTCCTTCCATATCAAAGACACGATCTTCATTGAAGCTCTTTTACAAGTCTTTCGTGAGAGAAAGGTAGAAACCATTTCGCCTGTCCGTTGTATGAACTCAATTGTCAACCTAGGTGTTTCGAGACATGCTAATCCAACAATTTCAAAGCTCGTCGAGCTCTGAAAAGAAGCCAGAACTGCCGAAAAAAGTGAAAAAGAAAAGTCGTACTACATCTACCCAAACCCCAAATAAATCAAACAAAGCGCCCATCTTTTCCGAGCTAAAAGACGCTGTAATTCATAACCTTGAAGACAAGGTTCAGCAGCTACGGTTGATTATCGCGAGTCTGGTAATACATTTTGTTACCTTGTCCATCTCACCCCCATCCTCTCAAGTTGACCCACAGAAATGAATCGGAATCTCAGATTCCCAAGCAGAGCATTGCTGGACTGAGGAGAAAGTTCGACTCAAAGAAGCTGGAATACGGCGATGAGCTACTGGAAGAAGCGATACAAACGCTGAGAGACAATAACCTTTATTACTTATCACCAGAAGAAATTCTACAACGGTCGATCGTGAAGAACCTCGAGCGCGTGGCATCGGATATTAAACTGAATGTGGAATTAAAAGCCCAAGCTGCGTCCAGCAATGTGTTACGCTTGGAGCCCGTGACTGAACCTCTGCCCACGTCCAATCAATTCTTAACAGATTCACTGATTATGCAAGACTCTACGCCTGTGGGCCAGGTGCAATGCAGAGAAAATAACGAATTCGTTAAGCAAACAGAAGCAAACGTTGAGCCTAGCAATAACAGCTGCTTGCAACGAACGAAGGATGCATTGCTTAAAAAACTGATCCGAGCTGCCCCACAAGAGGAAATGGAATCATCCATAGACGAAAAACTTACGAGACCCCTCACAAAGAATCGAAGTTTGATTGAGACACGTATTACTAAAAGTCCTAAAAAGAAGAAAAGCAAGAAGAACAAAAAAGCTTCTGCTAAATCCTGCCAAAACATTGAGATCAAAGCGCAGTTGTCTTCGAGGATAGAAACCCTGAAGGATCAAGAGCTATCGAGCATTTTGCATCCGACAAAAAAATCTCAATTGTTGCGCCAGGCATCTGATCAAGACCTGGATCTTTCCTTACTGAACAAGTCTCTCTCACCAAAAAATCGCTCATTCTCAAGGTCAATCAGCTTGAATGCTTCTCCTTCGATCCAAAAACTCTACGATCGATCTGTCTCCAACTTTGATTTCTTAATCAAAGACGCAATTGAACCTTTTGCAATGCAGCAACCGCTTCCAAACACTCATTCAACGCCATATCAGACGTTGTTTCATGAGCATTTAAATCCAGAGTACGAAACTGCCAAATTTGACCGCAAGCAAGAACTCGAAAAAATGTCATTAGCAGTTAAATGCGATTCTGAAGGAGCTTTACTGACGCCACATAATAATTCAGCAACTACTCTAAATTCAGAAGTTGAAAAGGCAGCTGATGTCCCTAAATCTCATAGAGAAGGGCACTCACCTATCGCTCTCAAACCTGAAAATACAGTCCCACTGCAACTTTATAACCGTCTCGCATCATTTTCAGGTCCAACTGAAGCTCTGCTTCAAGCCCATGGAAAGGTTCAATCCACTAAAACAAAGAGCAAAAGCAAAAAGAAAAGTTCAGAGGCGAAAGAAAATAAAGCCGCTCCCGTCACGACTCCAAAAAAGAAATCAAAAGGCCGATCTAAGACTCCTAAAGCGAAGAGCAAAAGCCCTAAGAAGCGTGCTGAGTCTCATAGAGCACTAATGACAGAAGGAGACTGTATGAGTTCTCGATCTCAGAGCACAAATAAGCAAAAACCAAAAGTACTATCAGCGAAAAGTTCTAGCAAATCTCCGCTGGCGAGGTCAAGCAGCAGTATCGGCAGCAGCAAGCGGCAAAGAGGCACTCCGAGAGCAGATGATATCTTTTCGGAGAGATCTTTGAAGATAAATACTGAAGAAGGCAGTAATCAAGACCTGAATGATTTTCCTTTATCTCCTGAGTTTGGAGCGATCATCAAATGCAGTTTTCCGAGCAAGCTAACCCCAACTGAACTCGTCAAAACTTCGACAGCAAAGCCATGTCCTCCAGCGAAAACTAAAAAAGAACTGCCTGCAAATGCGTTAGTTTTGCCATCGAGTGCGAAGGTTCATTTCAAGAACTACCTTCCGAAATACATGCAATTAGGCGTTCAGCCTCTGCTCAAGAAAAATGGCAAATAAACTGCAATATATCAATCAAATTCATGGTTGTATATGTTTCAATAGAATGAGTCTGGAATTAGAATAATATAATCTCATTTGTTTATCAATGTTAAGGTTGGTTCATCAGTCTGCTGATTTTAGATTTAGAATTTGCGTGAATAGCTCGAATACTTAGAAATAACTTAAATACTTAAATACAACCCAAAAAAATGAGTGAGACTCTTTGTACGAAATAAGCAGATCATGGCATAACTAATTATTTATTGTTAGCAACCCTTTGATATAAGACAACCTTGCATGGAAGCTATTTTTATGGCTTTCGAGTCATCACGCCTGGCTTTCCTCTATTTTATGAAGAGATCATTTAAGATATATGATGTGACAACAGTATGATCAAACTAAGACTTTTGAAAATAATTTTTAATCTCCTAAAATCATTGAAGATGTTATATGAATTGACACTTTCCAATTGCTTTAAATTAACAATCGCCTCCATCGCAGGCGCTTTCCTGGGATTCTTTTCAACCCTACTTGTGGATTTATGCATCGCATTTGTGGTGTTTAACCGATTATGTTCGATAGTAATTCTGCTATTTGGAATATTACAACCCTTTTCACCTCGCAGGCCTTCGGTCTCGGCTTCATTGCAATTGGAATCGCTATGCTGAAACGAGTCGGCAGCAAAAGATTCACCAACATGATAACTCGGCCAGAAAGTCAAGTGAAGACGGCAGCTTATCTCGTAATTTCAACTTTTCTCAGAAGCTATGAATGAATTTTGTTAGGCTTTAATAACAGGGTTCGATTGCTTTCTGCTCTACCGTCACAACCTGGTTGGAGTACCATATCTGATCAAAGTCCCATTTTTTAATTGTCTCGGAACGTGTCTTGCTCTCGCGATACTTATCCCAGTCATGGAGGCTATCAATTTCTTATTTGGTGTTTGCCAGCGCAATATAGACCGAGCTATTATCGATGGGAAGGCTCAAGTAATTTGGTTTTCCATTGAAAATAACTGATTTACTAAACTACTTCAAAAGCTTTATACAGTCGGCCTTATTTCCGCATCTATCGGTCTGTGCTGCGGGCTAGCTTTCGGCCTCTTGGATGTGGAAGATGCACACGGGGTCGAGATTCGCACGATTTTTAGAACAGAGCTAATGATTACCACGAATTTTGGACTCGCAGTGGGTTGTCTGGGAGGATTTGCAAATGAATATTTAAGACAAACGGTATATAAGCCTTCCCTTAGCAACGTGCTAACAAGCCATTGTTATAGGTAGCCATCAAGAATTTGAACCACTTGATAACTTTGAAGAGGAAATTTAAAAGACTTTCACATGATATTTTCAGGGCTCAGCCAACTCTTTTCTCGGGATTTACTTACTGAAACACAAAGAATCTAGCATATATATCGCGCAAATCATTATCAAAGGGAGATCTCTTCAAATTGCTCGTCACATTTCGCAAATGTACATTAAATTTTTTCTCTGTATGAAACAAGCTGTCTTAAGAAATGAGGTCATATTTAAATAAGTTTTTGCAGTCAATATGTTCGAGGCGTTTTAGCTCTCATTTTGTTATTGGTTGTGATTGGTTTGATTGCTAACTTTCTAATAGCATTCTCAGCTCACTCCCGAGTGTGAGACGCAAGATTCAGATCATGGCTGGTTTTGAGGTTAGCAAGGCACTAAAAATTAACAGTAGCAAGATATATAGGATGATGATTATATAATTGCTCTCATTTATTATTCCTCACTCTCATTAATCCAAGATCATTGATTTCGGCTCATGAAACGCCATTATCTTCTCATGTGTATTTGAGAAGAGACTTGTTTTCGCTAAGCATCGTCTCATTCTAATGAAAAATAAGAAGAAATTGTAATAATTTAATGAAACAAAGCTTTAAATTTTTTTAAATTAATTAAGTTTATTTAATCAAATTTTTCCAATAAAGTCAATTAAGGAAAATTATTGCAATTTACGGAGTGAATGCGCTGTAATTATACATGTTAGTTTTTTGAATCTGCAAACATCTCCACCTGTGACTAATACATCATCAGCAAGGACAATTTAGAGTTAAATAGCTGTATCTGAGCCATTTAACAGGTCTATAACCTCATTTCTTCCCTATCTTGATGTTAAATGAGAATCTTCCAATAGCTGGGCATCTATACATTCTTTAAGTAAAAGTGCACCCATCTCCCAGTGAAGCAACTTCTCTAAGATTTCACATCCTCGGGAAACAGAGTTATTACTGTCGATTACTGAGAATGAGATCAAGTCGCAGATTTTTTGTCATCCATACAAAGTCACTGAAAAAATTATTGGAAAGAACAATCAAATTTACGTTAGAGTGGACTTGTAACGCGAATGACGTAATCCAAAGCTACATATAGAATGTATGAGAGTTAGTCAGATCTTAAAATTAGCTGCTATGACATCACCCAACCTTGCGAAAATAGCTTCTCTCTTCCCAATTTGCCTTGATATATTTTCTCTCTCTCGATGAAATCCAGGCAAACAAAGAGAAGGACAGGTTACTCGCGTGTTGAACACATTGAAGCATGATATCCACCAAAGAATCAAAGACGAAACGATTTTTTCATCGCGAATTTTGCTGTTTGAAAAGTTAACTTATTGAGGAAAAGTGGGCTTCCTAATGCGATTCTTAGAATAATTAATTCAAGAGTTGAATAATATGCAATATTTAATTCGATATCCTGGAATTTTTTCAAAAATTATAATAAATTTAGAGCTCGTTTAAATATTGGCTTCCAAATCGGACTTTGTGATCCAAAGAAAGAGAGAGAAACTGCCTATCATCTGTTCCAGAGGCTAGCACTCTTTTCCTTTGTGCCCAGCTTTCCCTTTTGCTTCCTCCCCCTCAGAGAAAGAAGCCTATAGGGAAAATTTAGACCCTGGGTACAAAGCCTGACTGCTATTCTCTGTTAAGATGACTGGAAATTATTATCCTACCGCTCATTTCAAGAAAGAATATGAAGAAATGGTGGTAACTATGGCACAAGCATTGACTTACTTGTCTATTATAAACAAGTCAAGCGAATACTCGCGAACAAGTCAAGAAAAAATCTTAATTCTCTCTGTCTTTTCTACAAAAGTGATGGAGCCTTCTTAGGAGTTATGCAAGGGGCTTAGCGAGAGAAGACAGGGGAAGCCGCGAAAAGAAGCTCAAGAGTGCAACGATGAGAGTTCAATGCGCATATTTTTTTTTTTAAAGAACTTTGATTCGGAGTGTGTTAATTACTCTTGGATATAATAGCGATTTAAAGTAAATAACTAAAGATCTAAATTTTAAGCAGGCTCGGGAATAAGATTAATCGAAGATTTTCCTATTTAAAACGTGCTTTTTGGTCTCAGAGACTGCGTAGAAAGAATAAGATTGTTTTGAAATCTCTTTCTCATAGCTGTTCCTAAGTTTGTGCCTGTATACGTTCAAATCGGTAAAATCATAGCCATTAAGAGTCAGTTTTTGAAAAATTAATCGCAACACGACGATTTGAGAAGCAAATGAGGTTCTTTCATGTCTCTGAAGATCTGTACTAAGCAACTTTGAGCAATGCATGACTAAAGGATGCCTATTGGAATGTTTAATATGACGAACTCAATTAGATTTTTGTAATTGGGTGGAAATTATAAGATTTCAGAATATTTTGATGGTTCTTACTATCCCCGTGCTCACTATCTACTAAGATTGATGACATCTTTTTGTACTTTGATTGCGGTAAGAAATCGGCTGTTTGAGATCTTCAATCCCGAAAACCATCTGAACCACCAGGCTAGATTAACTTCTTAGAAGGAAATTGTAATCGTTAGTACTAAAATCGATAGAGAGACCAGCTTAATCTGACTTCTGGAATGCGATCAGCTGTATTTGACCTCAATCAGATTGCAACATGAACATTGCATTCGATACACGATGATATTTCAGATAAAAACTCAGTGATTATATCTTTTCAAATCTCAAAATTACTGACGATTACTATTGAATAGAGATAAGTAAGTCTTCTTACTTCACAACAGTAGTCTCTCTTCGTATATAATAGTGTATATATTTATTGCTCTGAATGACCTATAGTCTCTGCGATAACATACTAAACAGGTTGTGCTTAGTAGATTAAGAGTTGTACTCTTGGAATTTGCATTATTCTTTATTAATTGCTATTAGATCTATTCAAGACATTCAAACCGAAGGTCTTTTTCCAAAATTCTTTCTCAATTGAAGAATAAGTAAGCTATTTTGAAAGTTAAGCCTAATACTCTGATCGAATCATCTACCATCATACCATTTTCTTCAAATGCTGTTGTGATATATGAAAAATTAAAAGTACCAATTATCTCTCGAAATTCACTGCTTATTATACCCAGTACTCTCATTCAATGATTTTACAAGAAGGTCATTAATTTTATTTAAGTATCTTCTCTTGATCATTTTACCTTTTTTTTTCCAGAGGAAATTTGCCTTTTCATTTTTCTAACAAAATTATCAAAATTCGAGTCCTCTGTGTCGATAATTGAAATTTAAAATTTGAGAAGTCGGATTCAAATATTCAAACAAATAGCCAATTTTACATATGCAACTTTATAGGTGTTCGGTTCCATAATCATTATAATCCTCATCACCTCCTAGTCCCTTATTGCCCAATAGAGTCTTTGAGCTATTCTTCTTCGAGGTAGAATACCTAATAACTTTTAAGAAATGTTGTCTAGTTTTTCTATTACAGGTTGCTTGCAACAAATTTTTTCACTTGTCTCTTCTTGAACATGCTACCGCAAATTACTTTTCATAAACTATTTTCTTTTTCATAAATAATTCATCCGCTCACAGCATAACCCACGAAAACAAAGACGAATTTTTCTTATCTTTTTACAACAATAAAAGTATATCGAGTGACTTTTTTACAAGTCCCTCAATCATTTTCCTGCGGCACTAACGCCACATAAAACTTCCTTAACCCAATGTTTGTGTAATAATACTGCCCTCAAGCTCTAACTCAGCAATTGTCTTATCAAGTTCGGTAATCGGACGTGGAGGGAATCCTGAAATGAGCTTGAAATCACCGTCAACAGGCGCAGCGCTAATAATTTATCAAAATTATTCACTCTCTTTATAATATTCAGCTTACCACAAAACATAATCGAAAAGAGCCAGTATCTTCATATCCAAATTGACATCGAGGTTCACAGCTTTTCCATCATGGAATTTGATTTTGATGCTAGTCGTTGGCTTCGATTTGTTAACGGCTGGTGGGTCTATCAGCTCAGGAATCGACGCAGAAATCGCTTTAGTTGTAGTCTTCGAGAGTTGAGTGCCTTTTCCTGAGAACTCGATATACTTTGGTGGAGGAGGCTTTTCGTAGTTCTCCTTCCTTCTGTCTTCAAGTCCAACGTCAAGGCCTTCTGGATGTTGTTTCGAGAGAGATTTTGGCACTTTTCTATATATTATATTAGCTCTCTTTCGCTTTGGTCAAGGAATTTACCCTTGGTTAAGCTCGGCCATGAAAGCTTTGGCTTCAGGGGTGTCATAGTCGAAGAAGTCTTTGTCATCGATCATATAGCCGTTCTTAAACAAAGTAATTTTCATATTTGTTCTGGGTTTTTCATAGCGGCCCTTGGCTTGATTTTTTCTGGCGTTTCTGATTTGATCAAAATGAGATTCTGCTGGAGAGAGGAGGCTTACTCTTGGGCTTTGTTCACAATTCCATCAACATCTGGTTGCTCTATGGCCATGCCACTAAGAAGCGAGATTAAAAACGATGGGTTTTGGATCATTATACCTCTTTTCGCCTCCGGCGTAAGTCTCGTTGGTTTTCTTCTTATCAGCTGTCTTTTTGTCTCTTTCGTCTATGGGAAAGGGAGTTAGGAGACATTTGGGGGTCCAAAGTACCTTTTTTAAGGTCTGAGAGTCCTCGTAGATTCATGCTGAAGTATTTAGTTGAAACGTAGTAATAATTAGTTGGCCGAATTCAAATTTTTATTTAAATTTTTTGAAAGTGCCTTGACACTAAATGTATGCGAATTTCCGACCAGTTTAGAGTTTGATGAATTTAATGGACTGAAAAAGGTGATTCAACAAAAATTTTCTGTAAAGAACCTCATTATCAAGCTAAGAGTCTCTAGCAAGAGCGGCCAGATATGAAGGAAAAAAATAATTGGGGTGAAAGTACCCTTTTTTAAATGGGTCCGAGATGTCATCAAATAATTCAAAGCCTTGCTAGAATGATATGAGTATTTTGAGGAGCTAATCAGAATTCGTTTTTCAATTTCCAGCTTATTTGACACCTAGACCTTAATTTTGTGCCTAGCTCTCAGTTTTTTGAAATTGCACTATGGAGAGAGTTTCTTGTGGCAAGAGTTGCTAGCACAAAGAATTTAGAGCTGTGAGAATCGTAAGATGAGTTACATAGTCGCGACCAAACACAGGTGCATGGCCTGGCTGTTGAGTTTCCATGGTATTTTCATTTTAATTGCGAGATTTAAATTGAAACGGGGCTCGAGGCTGGCGACTAGAATTTCAAGCCAACCCGCAAGACACCTGAATAGGTGTTATTTTGTATTGATTGTAGTCCCTAGAGCAAGTTCCATGACATTTGAAGAACCTTTCCCTGAATTTTCATTTTTTAAGAAACAGAAATGTATTTGATGACCATATTGCAGAGTGTTGCAGATTGAGTCATTTTCATGTTTGTTTTCACATGAGATCCTCAAAAACACTGCTTACAACAGTAAATTTCCACATATTCTAACAATTTCCAGCCAGGCCTACTCGTAGTGGAGTTGTGAAACTGTTCTGGTTTAAGATCAGAATTTTCATTTTAGTTGAAGAGGAACCTCGATTTGTAGTATCATCCTTTGAATATTTCTCAGGTTCCCATTCATAAGAGAACAAAAATGATTTCAATCAACATAGTAGAGCACACACATCTAAGTAGAGCTACGAGCCACTCTCACATGGAGAGCCCATCAAAATAGACAAAGGCCAAGATCATTTATATATCAAAAGTCATGGTGAATTCCGTTAATACGTTCCGTGAAAAACAAATGGGAAATGAAAGTCATGTATTAAGCCTCTGGAAGTCGATTCTGATAGTTTGGTGCAATTGGTATAATTGATGCAATTAAAGTATTAGGTGCAAGGGTTACAATTGTGCAATTAATGCTCTTGGTGCAATAGATGCGATTAGTGCAATAATTTGTAGTTGGTGCAAAAATTGATGCAATTCATACAAATTATACTACCTCCACTAATATGATTCATTTTTGAAACTCGTATCATAGCGAATGAGCTCATTTCTTCCAGATATCCAAAGAGATCTTCTGTGAATCTGGAGAGAGAAATCGCCTCATTTAAAATAGTACGAGAATTTTGAAATTCGTATCGCGAGTATTGATTTTAAATGTGCTAGTAAAAACTGGAGATTCAAAACTTTCATAAGAGCTTTCGTTCAGATGTGAGCTTCTCTATGCATCTACTATACTAGAACTTGCAGAAGAAGCTTAGTTCTCACTATATCCTGCATTGCCTGCAGTTCTCAGAGTATAATAGATTGTGCCATGCTAATTTTAAAGATAGAGATCAGCCTTAATGAGGTGCTCCATTCTGGAAATGGATCATTATGAATGTAAAAACAGAGCAGAGTTAGTCGATCTGCAATAAGCTGAGAGCTTCTGCTAAGGAAAAGTCACGCATTGAGTGAAACTTCGATTTCACTCGATTAATCGAAAAATTCGTTTTTCAGAAATTCTCAGCAAGAGAATCTTGACCCCTAACATTTGAGATAAACAACTAAGATGATTTCACTCGAATGGTTCTCTAACTCACAGCCATAAAACTTTTTGAGGAACTGTAATGCCAATGAGAATGAAACAGTATCAATAAGCTCTAACGCTCTTTTTACATCTGTCTACTAAATAAATTAAGGAAATGTATATATTTGGTGTAAACTGGTACTCTTTTTTGATTATCATTTTCACGTGTGATGTATGAATTAATTTTACAATATCTTTTCGCTTCTAATTTCTCAGCCAAATTTTGAACATTCGTTCTTTGCCTGATGGAAATGATGGGTTGAATGCCTGTATCAGGCTAATGAGAGCATTAAGACATTCAATTTATAAAAAAAGTTCGATGCATCAGAAAAGGTGTTTTCTATTTCCCGAGAATTCACACACTAGTATCGAGTTTATTACTGTTGGAAACGGACTCTTGGTTATCAGCTAGATGTTTATGAGTAGAGACCTCATTATAAAAAATTAGTTGATGAGTGAGTGATTATTCTAGGCCTATGTGTGGCATTTAAGTCAGTCAGAAGAGATTGTTGTAATATAATAAAATTCCAGGAAAAAAGATCTCAACAAGTCCAAACTCAATCTAAATGGAGTGTATTGGCTTTATGGATATCGAAATAGTAGCTAACAAGGAGGAACCCACTCATATCTACAAAGAAGATGAAGATGCATTTTATCAGCTAGATCTATGCAAAGAAACACGAACTAATTTTATTGAAAAATCAACAACACAGGCTAAGGAAGTAAAAGAATCATCCGGAGGCTTCCAGATCCCCGACCTCTCCAACAACTCAGAAGAGATGGCTATGAATTATCAGAAACCTCTCTCAAAATACCAAGAATTCCTCTTCATGGAGCTTGACCCTAATTCAGATGTTAGAAACACGTATCAGCAGGAATGTTTAAGATATATGAATTTGAATTCCTTCGTTTTGACCCCATTGAAGGCGATTGACCGTCGATCTCTCCGTCTTCCAATCGAAGAATTGATTGAAAGGGAAACAAAACAGCAGAAACCTCGCGAAAATGAATTCATCGTGGGATCCAACCCAGAAACTGGCGATCAAAGGGTCGCAATAGTCGATCCAACCGTCAGTTCTGCTCATGCAAAGATCATCTATAAAGATTTCTACGCTCCTTATTTTACTTTCATGCTCTCTCAAATAAAAATTTGCCAAATGAGCACAGGAAAAGCAAGCTTAATAAAGAAAATCCCTTCAGAAATCCATAGAAAGATATTGGAGTTTGCAGGACCGAAAGTGTCATTTTATATTGAGGACAATGGCAGCCAGAAGGGCACTTTTGAGTTGATTTCTGAGGTTAAGCCCAAAGTATCGCTAAGTGGGCAAGAGATTCAGATTTCTGCTGATACAACTATTTTGATTCTGCAGGTTTCAAACAAGAAATTTGAGTCTGGCAAAATATTCGACTCGAAAAAGGAAAATATTCTGAAAAAGTTAGTCAAGGAAGATAAAGCCATCATCATTGGATCAAATGCATTATCTCAAAGACTAGAAAGCGAGTGCGATGATGAGAACGATGATTTCGATAAGAAAAATTATGATGAGACCAGAAATCTTAAATGGGAAGATAATTTCGAGCTCTCGGTCCCTTTTATGAAGCTCGAGGTGCGAGGAAAAATGGGAAGAACATTTAGATACATCATTTTGCCAGAAGACAAAACTACTTTTAGTGTAGGGAGAAATAATAAGGACGCAGACATCCCAGTCTGCAGTGTGCTATGCTCGCGAAAACATTGTGAAATTAAATATGATTTTATGAGCGGGTGTTGGACTGTGAATGATGGCTCTCAAGGAAAAAGCAGTCTGGCTGGAACTTGGAACAGTTTGCAAACCATCCAGGAAAGGAAAGAAAAGAAGAAATCAAAACAAACACCAATAACTGATGGGTCCCTGTTCAAGTTAGGAGAAAGTATATTTCGGTTTAGCTACAAAAAAATCAAATATACCACAAGTTTCAATCTGTAAACCTCACAATACCTATATATTTGGAGAGATTTTCCCATTTTTTCTCTTTCCTAATAAAAAGATCTTTTTCCCTTATAAAAAATTCCTTCTTCTGCAAGGTCTTTTTTAGATTAAGGTAAGAATTATCTGCACGGAAAGCACGAGTAGTAGTTAAAATGTTTTACAGGATCGCGTTCTCTTTAATAATATCATGATTGATTTGTTGATCTCTATGTACATATCGAAACGCAGTTTCAGCTCAAAATACAGTGCCAAATAGTTCTTCAATTAAGCCCTTTTTGAGAGTGAAAGAATATATGTGTACATCTTAACTAGGGCATTTATTTTCAATTGAAGTCACTGAATGAGCACCCTTAAGACGGATTGTATCTAAAGGGCATTCAACAGTATTCTCTCTCTGATTTATTTAAAGAAAAATGGTTTAGATTTGTACAATTTTGTCCAAGGAAAAAAATGCGTCGACTACACTCAGAACATATCAACAACCAAAACTCCTCATAATAGAAAAGTTGTTGAGGTCTTTTTTGTATAAATCCCGAATATAGCAGTCTAAAATTTTTTACTTTTATTTGATCCATTTGGATCCGTTTATACAACCACAAGGTGGAAATAGTACTGAGATCAGTCAAGCAGCAGCATGAGGACAGAAAATACTTTTCCATTCAGAAATTTTGGAGTTCTGTTTGCTTACCTATTTTTCTTTCTGCAAAACTTAAAACAGATTATTAATTATCAAACTCATTCGAAGAGAGTAAAAGCTTTTCTGTCAAGGTAATGTTAAGGTTTGAACTTTCTGTATCCACTTGATAGCAAAAGGTAGAAAAATAATATGAATGTCTCTTTTTGCAATACTGTAAAAGACATTAGATCAAGAGTTTGATTAAATAAAAAAGCTTGTGCATGAGCCTATTTTGAAACATCATGCGACTATTTAAATGCAGGATATTCAAGAGAATAAATTAGAAATAAAACATTCCAAATCCAAAAAATGAAGAATTTGTTCCTTGCGACTATTCTCATAAACTTTCTCCTCTTGAGCAATGGCAGAAGCTTCACACTCGTTAACAAATGCTCTCAAAACGTCTGGTTTGGCTTCGTTTCCGGCTCTGGAAGTCCAAAAATCGCTCCTTCTGACAACAACTATCAGCTCGCTGCAAACGGCGGAAGGAAAACCATTAATATCCCAAATGTTAACTGGAGCGGCGTGATTGCTGGTCGTACCGGCTGCACAGACCAAGGCTGTATCACAGCTGACTGCGGTGGCGGTCAAGGCGCCTGTCCTCACGGTTTCCAACCTCCAGCAACTCAAGCAGAATTCACTCTCGTCCCTACAGGCACAGATTACTACGACGTCGAAGTTATCAACGGAATTAATATTCCTATCAGCATTACCCCAAGCGCTCCCTCTCAAGCAAGCAACCCATACTTCTGCGGTAGTCCAGGCGCTCGTAATCCATCTCCTGGTCTTGGTGCCTGCAGCTGGAACATGCAACCTCCTCGCAACGAATACAGATGGGTCGAGAATGGTGGAAAAGCTTGCACATCTGACAGTCAATGCGGGGCTGGAACTGTTTGTGGATTGAGCTTCAACCCTGGTTTCCAACAACTATTGCAAATGAAATGTGGTAAGCTCCTCGGCTATTGGACGGCAAATCAAATCTGTGGTATTCAAAGAGATTACGGAGCTCCTTTCTTCTGCAACCAGCAAGCCCCAGGTCAGCCAGGCATCAGCTGGTGGCACTTGATGGCTTGCGTTGGCGTCGATACTTGCTACAAGGACGGCGCAGTCTCAGGATGCTGCGGTTGCGTGAACTGGGATGAAGAGGGTCTTCCAGTCCCGAAGGCTCCGATCACTGAGAAATGCAAGAATAAGAACGCAAACTGGGTGAATACAATCAAGCCAACCCTTTCTTGGCTGAAGAAAGCCTGCCCTTCTGCCTATGTCTACCCATATGATGATAAGAGCAGCACTTATACATGCAATGCGATGTCTGGCAATCAAAACACTGTGAGTTACACAATCACCTTCTGTCCATAAGGAGCCCGTAATGAAGGTCTATATTATTAGTATCTCAGTGAAAAGCCGATTAATGGCTTCGTTTACATATTAAATATTTCATGGCATTGAATAATATTTTACGGAATTCAGCTGAAAAGCGCATTGAAACTCTTAGAACCAGCCAAAACTTTAAGTAAACTCCAGCATAAGAATAAAGTAAATCATAGATCTTAAGGACAAGGACAGCTATCATAAGATTGATCAGCGGATCTCGAAGCAGCCATCTTTCATGAAACGGTCCCGGGTCTCATGGAAAACAAGGTCGGCTGAAAGCTTATCCTTCTTCAGGCTCTCTGAAATTTCCGTCGATTAACTCCTTGAAAAAAAAAAATATTAAAAAAAATCTCCATCACTCAAATTTGATCATGCATTTTGGTTGCAGCATTACCGATAGTTTACAAGACAGTAAAAGGCTTGGCGAGCATTAATATATTCAATATTAATGCCATTTTCGAATCAACGAGGATGATCCGAAGTCCTTCAAATTTTTTTAAACCATTTGACTAGGGTTTGACTGAGTTTTGACTTTCCAAATTAAAAGAGCTCAATTAAATTAAATAGCGCTCGAACCAGTATAGATAAATCAAAGGTTTCAAAATAAAGTTCCTGTTATATCTATTCAAACTTAGTTCTTTATTCTTCCAAGGAAGTCCAAAGGCTTCATAGAGGTAGATTCCTTCGAAACTAGGGTGCAAACCTTCAATAAAACTAAAACAAAAAATGGGAAAAACTTCAGAGTTTTACCAAATTTACCTTCCACAATTTAAATGCTGTATTTCTAATGCAAACATGCCATGTAAGGCTTCCTCACACAATACAGTAGGGGAAAAATTAGCATATATCAGACGGAAAAGCTTTTCTCATAAACTAAGTAGTGAAAAACTGGTTAACCAATTAAATTTGATAGAAATAATGTTTTAGACAGGTAATCGAATGAAATTGTGCCTTCGAAATAATTTAATAAACATTTAAAAAATTCCAGTGCGAATTGGGAATAAAAATCAATTTGCCCGAGGAAAAACCTGCTGGTTATATACCCAACTGTTCCCAAGCTAAGCATCTCTGCTTTATCAGTTTCTCTCTTTTGTATTTGGCCAAGCTTATCATACGAGAGCAGATTTATGGCTTTGGTTCTTCCGATTGCAATTCTCGAGCGAGAATCTATAATACATGAATTTTCTTTTGAGTAGAAGATATAATTTTCTTTCGACTTTCACATTCAAACAGAGACTCGCATTCTTATCATACAAAAAACATGAAATAGACTATAGCTTCGGCATCGGATCTGCCTAAGATAACCTATTTGAACTTCTTCAGAGAATCTATGTCTAAACGGGCTTATGTAAGAGACTTCTGTCCACGAATATGGGTATTTCTATTCCTTGTTTTCATAAGAGTTTTAGTAGTTAGCTTTGAGAGAAGCCCTATTGATGGTGATGAAATTCGCCTGTAAATTAATAACAGAATAAAACTCCACTGAGCGTCTGTGCTACAGAATGAACTTTAAACACTGCGAATCTCACAAACTTACGCGCTAGTTCAGTAAATATAATTTCACTCATTGACCTAAAATCTTCTAATTAGTTGCTTTCTCCCTGCACTAGTGTACCTTTCAGTCACCTACGTCGTTCGCTACTTTTCTCACGGCAGGGGTAGGTTGCCCAGCTAAGAAACAATGGTTTGCTGAGATAAAATTGCAACAATTCGAATATTCGCCTAAACACCCTCAAAAATTTATGTCAGTATTAGAAACGCCTTTGAAATTAATCAACCGTCTACGAACAGAGAAGACTCTTATAGACTTTCCTTTTCCTTTTTGAACAGACCCTCTTAGCCCTAACACGGTGGCTAGCCAGAGCGTTCCTAGTTCGAATTTTAGAAGCAGATGTTTTTCATATTGAAAAGTGTAGAATAATTTTGTGTCAAGTATTAAAATAACTTCTTTAAAAAAGAAGGACACGGTTCGTTTTTTTAATTTCCAAATTTCTTAATTTCGGAATTCGTATTTAAAAATGCGAGATAATATATCCTCTATCAATTTTTAATTTATATTCCAATGAAAATTAACGAACCAAATCTGAATATTGTTTATTTACTTAAAGATTCCATCCCAAATAATCTATGCGATCACGGCCATTCGAGAACAAAATTATCAATTTTGATTTTGCGAATCTGTGCGCTGTACTGCATTCCGCAGTAGAATTGATTCGCTCTCAAATTTTCTAAAATATTCACTATTCGAGATTACTTTAGCAGAAAATATATCTCAGTGACTTTGAGGTGGCATCCATTCTATAAATTCGGAACGTGAATAATAATTTATAAAAACTTAAATTAGAAAAATAGCTAAAAGGATCTGTTTTCGCATGTCTCAACCACTGGTTCAAGCAGGTAATCGATCACTTTTTCTTCGACTCAACAATAGCCTTGATACTGATAGATATCGAAGTCAAAGATGAAGGCGTCACAGAAATTTCAGGGCTCAACCACCAGCTTCGAAACCGAAAAGACATGTCATACAAGTTCGAAGAGTTGGTAGATGCGGATGACGATTCGGAGTTTGAGGATCCTCAAATCAACAAAGCGGATCACCGTCCGAAGTATCGGTCGGTGTCCAATGAAAAAAGGATGAAGCTGATAAAAATGGTCATAGACAATGGCAAAAGGATTAAATCGGTAAGGGCTTTTTCATTTTTCGAGAGCTAATGAGACCGGACACTTAGGCTGCGAAGAGATTGGGAATCAACTATTCAACGGCAAAGTCTATCTGCCAAGTGTACAAAAAAGAAGGGAGGACTGAAAAAAAAGACCAGGGAAAGGAAATTCCAGTGAAGAAGGCTCCCCAAGTCAAGAGAGCTACTTCGAAACCTGAAGCTGCTGGTTTGGAAGAAGAGCCTCATAGAGAAACCGATTCGACAATAGATAGCAGCCAACAAGCTAAGAACAAGGCTGAGAAACCTTGCCTTAATGAAATCGAAACCAGATCTATGCGAAAGAAAGTTAAGATGTCGAGTGACGATGAGGAGACTCACGCAATGCCAGAAATGAGAGAAGAGTTAAAGTCCCTTAGTAATATCTTTTTTTATGAGATTGAAATTGAACAATTCTCTTTTATAGATGAGTATAAACATCAAGTAGATATTGGGTTCACGCCAGAGAGCATTAAAATAGAGCAGCCAACCCCATTAATTAGTATGGATCATAGCAAGGGATTAAATCATGAAGCCTTCCCTTCCAGACTCATGGTCTCGAGTATAGACTCACAAAAGATAGATTTTTTGCCCAGTGCTTTGCCGCTTCCATTACCCCAAGAGGTCTCCAATCAATTACGCCTTCAACAGCAGCTGCAGCAGTACCAGCGTTCCTTGCTTGCGACCCGCCGCAACCAACTCCTTTCGCAATTTTATACTCAACAAACACCACAGCTGGCGATCCAGAGGCTGAACCACCCTTCAGCCATTTCGATTCAACGTTTTAATCAGCCTCCTGCTGCTCAATCGTTGACTCCGCTCAAAAGTATAGTTCAAACTCAAGAGCTACAAATACTGAATAAGATTGCTATGAGTAACATTATCTATGGTCATATAGGAACTAATAATAATAACATCCATCATCCTCAAAGGTCAAATTTTTTCTGATTTTGAGGTAAGGGATTACACCTGTTTTTTGGGGGGTACCAATATTTTACATTTATATTTATTGTCTCTCATTTTTTTTTAATACGTTCTAGTTGAGTAAGACTTGTATGGGAAATCTGATGGTTTAAACAGCGGACTTAGTTCCATCTTTATTTTCAGTATCCTAACTCAACACTTATCTACCAGAGACTAAGAGAGTATATTTCAAAAAACGACCAAACTTGGCCAAAAGGCAAAGTCCTTGCTACTTTGAGCTGTTTTCTCGAACAAAGTGAGGATGAAGAGATTGAACTGAATAAAATTGATATTTCATGAAATTATTAGGCTTCTAAACCCAAATCTTAAGAAATCACCCTGTTGCTCTGAGAACAGCTGGGTCGGTTCACGATAGTTGCGGAGATACTCATTTTTTGTGAGGTTAGCTAGTGCTAAAGAGTGTCAGAACATCAACTCTCCCAATAAAGTGAGAAGATAAGCTCAATTTTTATGTAAATGGGGAATATTTTCATTTCTGAAACAAATTGAAAGCGATTGAGTATTTGCTTATCATTAGCTGAAGACCTGTTACCGAGAACAATGCGAAAGCGCGTTTTTTATGGAAAAGAGACTAACGCTGCTTTGCTTACTCGTCTATGGGCATTTAGGCCAATGAATAATTTTTTATATGTTTTATCTTGATGAAGGTACAGTAATAAATCGTGTTAGACAATTCAGTATAGAACTTCCTGAAGCGTGATATCTGAAATTACTGAATAGTAAAATATTTACATCAGAGGGATTTTTTAACTCAGTCCAGCGAACTCGCGCCGCCGCCTATTTGTGAAAAATGACTGAATCTCTCTGAGGGAAAGTTGACAAACAGAGAACAACATACTTTTTATGTGAATTCAGCCTTTTATGCTAATATAAATTGTGAAGAGAGCTAATGGAGAGAATACAAGCATGTTTGAAGAATTTCTTGCTCGAATTGAAAGTTCAATAACATTTAGCATGGACTCTCATCAGATAATAACTTTAAACGCGGGATTAAATTTTTTGTATCAACATTACAATCCTGCGACTGCCTAGAAAATTAATTACAATGTGATATTTCGGGTTGAATCCAATCTAATCTACTATTCATTCATCCTTTTTGTGTGTGTGTTCTTTTTTGTTTAAATTTTGCCTCAATGTCCTATTCAAAGAAAAATCGAGTTAGAACCCAACCTTTCATTTTTTCCTCTCCCACAGCCTTAAGTCTACCGTCTTTTATGTGAGCATCAGTTACTTTATTCAGATTTATCACAATTAGTGTCGAAGTATATTAAGAATATACTAAGTATCTACATGAGCACCAACAACAGTTAAGAATTATGTCAACATCCTTAATATTTTCAAACATGCATCATTGTCGTCGATTCTACTTCTCCTCGGCTGGCTTCTCCTTCTTTTGAAGCAATTCTTCGACTGCAGCGTCATCGACAGCTTCTCCCTCGGCCGGCTCAGGTTTTTTTACTATCACTTCGTTCTCATCCAACAATTCATCAGGTTTGACCTGCTGAAGGTCATTCTCAACATCCTCAAGGTTGTCTTCTGCCTTCTCCTCTTCAGCGTTTTTCTCATCAACTGCTTTTGATTTTCCAGACTTCTCTTTAACCACCTTTTCATTCTAATTGCAAGGTAAAATTCTGTAAGAATAAGATCTATGAATCTAAATTTACCTTGTATAGATTCACTTGGGCTCTCATCTCTGGGTTTTGTTCTAGCTCATCCATGAACTCCTCAAACGAGTCATCTTTTTTCTCTTTTTTGTCCTTCTTTTTCTGAAGTTCCGCTTCTTTCGGCAGCTGCTTTAGTTTCCAATTTCGCTTTGTTTTTTTGCGTTCAGGGTAAATCTTCTTCACTAAAATAACGTCTTCGAGGTTGCTAAGGTTCAAATTCCTCTCTTCCATACCACTGAACGTCATCGTGGTTAAATCATAGCCAATCACTGTATCACCCTCTTTTATTATATCTCCAAGATGAGTTTTCACATCGAACATCGTCATGTCAGAATTACGACCTACAGTAACACGTACAATCTGACTCTTCGGAACGGTTTGGAACGACGAGTTTATTTTCTTGGGATCTACCTTCTCAATATCGAAAACCGTGTATTCAGCCCCGAAGTTTTTGAGGGAATAGAACGTCATCTCGCTTTCGTGTTGGAAGTAATTTTGTGCTGTCATTTTAATCACTTGCATGGTGTACGGGTCGATGAAATGGATTAATGAGGACACTTTCTGGCAAATTAGCAGCGGACTGCATCCTCCTAACAGACTCGTGACTTTAGGGGTCAGCAGCACGAGGTCGTCTCGGCAAGCTTTAGGAATCTCAGCAGAATAGGAGTGTTTGTATCTGTAGATGTTGCTGCTCAAGTCTTGACCGATCAATTGCTGAGAGCATTCTACTCTTAACGGGAAATTACTCTAAGTACAGGTTTAAGGGACAGTTACAAAGATAATGCTCTACCTGCAGGAATTCAACAAACTTTTGAGCGTGGTCCTTCTTTTTGAAGTGGAAATCTAACCCTTCAGGGGTTTCTTTCACGTTTAATACATGCTCTTGAGCATTGTGCTTTAGAATAAGCTGCTCCATGAAATGAAAAGTCCTTTTATGGTCGACCTTCTGACGGACTTGCACAATCGCCATCCACTTATGTGGGGTATATTGTTTCTGGCAATCCTCACATTGGAGGTCATGAATAACGAACTCTGTAACGAACGTTTGGACGACTGTTGGACCGCTCATGATCTAGCAAGAGATTAATCACGCTGAAAGGGAAATTTTGTTGAATTACGTCTTTCTGAACAGTAAGTTTAACTTTGATTCGCTTCGAGTGAGGTTCAGTCCAGATAAAGCTAGCGTCTTGAAGTTGAACTTTGTTGAGTCCTCTGATTTTCTTCAAACAGAGAGCAAGAAGCTCTTTTGATTCCAATTCGCAGAAGACCCAAGGCGGTCTTTGGTATCTTCCGCAGTTCCTGCACCAGTGTATGATGCCTTCTTTTGTGATTCCTTGAGTAATATCTGTCTGCGAAGAAATGCATTTCAAGCAGATGTTTGTGCGAGAGACATTAGCAGCGAATGGAGCTCCACAGAGAGGACAAAGACTGAAATTTGGGTTATTTATAAAAGATAATGGAGCAATTACATTGTGGACTCTTTAATTTCTCTGTTTTCGGTGGGGAGAGGAGTTTCTTGAGTTTTAGCGTCGAGTACTTCCATGAGTATTCAGAACTATGAAATAATTACAATAATTAATCACTGGAATTTATAGGATGCGCATCGAATGATACCTCGAATATGTTCTTATCAGATTTCTACTATCTTCAAGAATCACTGGGAAAAAGTTGATTCGCTGCTATCGGTATTTCAACAATCTCACACCATTGAATTTGTAATCCTTTTTATCGTGTGCACATATTGGAATTAATTGGTGAAAAGTAAGCTTGATAGGTGGCTTTAGAAGACAAATTAGCTAGATTCAAAATGAATAGTCTCATTTTTCATCGACAGGGAAAGTTGGTAGAATTAATCTTTGTTTTCAGTGAAAATAATGTTCGTGATTCATAGAAGAGTAATAACCTAAAGTATCTATAACTAATTAAGTATTCACTTTAATTATCAGCAAGCAACAACAAAACAGCTAGTACGATGCTGGTATCTCTTCTGTTCTGAGATTTCTTCAGCTCCTTCGAGAGTGAAATGATCTAAGATTCTGAGCGGCAACATTGGAGAACTCTTCGATTCTCATAAAATCTGCAAGTAATTCGAGATAGCTTGAATTGTAAATTCCACACCAGGTTCGACGGGAGCCTGCATTCCCTCTCATAAATGATTCCTATACCACACAGTGGGATTGTGATGAGAGCTGCTTTTGTTTTGAATCTTGACTTAACTTCAAATTCCTCAAATCAATTCGGAAATATTGCTCAAGTCTCTCGTTCAATTAGTATCTGAAATAACTTCATTTGGAATCAATTGTTTTAAAAGATCTTAGTATAGTATTCTCATGGTATTGCTTCTAAGTCCACAATTAGAATGCGTCTGATTGGAAGCATTTTTCCACGAAATATGCGAAAAAGCAACCATTTTGTTCATTCAAGAAGTTACTACTACAGCTCTAGCAAATAACCACCGCAAATTACCAATTGATTAATATATCCCGTTATTCCTAATCAATCTGCGTATAAATGCAGAGTCAGTTGCTAATTTAGAAAATAAATATTTTACAACTGCAATTTATAAATCTACCTCACGAAATGGAAGGAGCTAAGGAAAGAACCTATTTGATGATCAAGCCTGACGGCGTTCAACGCGGTCTCATCGGAAGAATCATCGAGCGCTTCGAAGAAAAAGGCTTCAAGCTCGTCGGTCTCAAACTCCGCAAACCAACCAAAGAAACCGTGCAAGAGCACTACGCTGAACATAAAGGCAAGCCATTCTTTGACAAAATCGTCGACGCAATTTCCTCTGGCGTCGTTATTTGTATGGTCTGGGAAGGCAAAGAGGTCATCAAGACCGCCCGAACAATGATCGGAGCAACTAACCCTCTCAATGCCGCACCAGGCACGATCAGAGGCGACTGGGCTCTTGAAAGTGGTAAAAACATTATTCACGGCTCCGATGGACCTGAGAGCGCTGAAAGAGAAATTAAAATCTGGTTCAAGGAAGATGAACTCGTCGAGTGGGACTCTGCCATGAAAGAATGGATTTATGAAAAACTTTAAATTTTCTTTAGACATTTCATGCACTTCATCGTAAAACACACATTCACATCCACCTCCACCTCGTATTCTCTTCTATAAATAAAAAACCACACTTATCGCGTATAAGAGAAAAAATCTTAGTCATCTCAACAGCCTGCTGAAACCAATTAATTCCAGTGAATTTGAATTTTCCTATCTCGTTATGATAACTCCAGTGCGTATGTGTATCGTATTTTTGATAAGATTTAATATTGATTTATTCAAATTCAAACAAAATAGTTTCAATTCAAAAATAGAGAAGAAAAGCATTCAATGCGAGCTCTCTTCTTCATCGGAATTCTAATTCTAATCACGCAAACTCAAACAGCAGGAGTATTCAACACGACGGTTTGTACGACAAACGAGTTCTGGGACTCTACAGCTCTTACTTGTTCAAGTTGTCCCACTGATATGACCTCAACAGGAAACGGAACCACCTGCGCTTGCTCAGGGGCCCACTACAACACATACCCCTGGGGTATTGGATTCAAGAAAGGTTGCTCAGAATGCCCGGCTGGTTCGGCCCCAAGTTCAGATAATAGTTTCTGCATTCCATGCCCTGGTGGTGCCGTCAGTGCTATCACTGGCGACTGTGAGTGCTCAGATGGAGAGGTTCCGATTGACCGAAACTTGGATGGTTCTTGGAAGACAGAGAAAGTATGCACTTCTTGCGTTAATAATACTCTACCTGGTCCCTCAAGCCTTCGATACACGAGTTGTACCCCCTGTCCTTACCCTGGTCAGATCTACTCTGATACTACAACTCCTTGGACATGTGTATGTGATACGACAGCAGGTTACGTAACTGCTGCGGACAGATGCGTAAAACAGGACGATTTAAACAGTTTTACAACAGGTTACTCGCTCTCCAACGCCGCTCAATTCACGTACTCAAACGTCCAAGCGTCTGACATCAGCGCGGTCTCATCATACTCGCTCTCCGCTTCAGACACTGTCAACTATCTCTATTACAAGGTAGCTACGGGCTGCTATGTGTACCAAGATCCTCAGAGTTGCCAGGCGCTTGGTAACCTTTGCGTGTTGACGCTTTACAACCAAAGGCAAACAATTTGCAAGCTGTTCCTTCAAGCGATGACCCAGGTTGGTACCATCCGAACAGGACAAACCGACGCCGGATGGATCCAGGGTCTTCCTTTCCTTTTCTACAGCGAAAAGTTCAACAATCTCATCTATACCCCCAATCTACTGCTCAATGTTAACTTCGATACCATCTTGACCTACTTCGTGGCAAAGTACGACGTCTACGGAAACTACTACGGACTCGAAAGGCTCACAAACCAGATTCTTTTATGCCCAAATGCTGTGTCCACAGGCTCAATCATCGGAAATTTCGGAACGACCTATTCTACAGAATGTACCATCAACCTTCAATCAATGATGAGCGAACAAACCTTCTTTTACGAGATATTTTTGCAAGACGCTGATGGCTCGATGATCCCAATTCCAGTCGTGGTCCAAAATCTTCAAGACGGTACTGGCAACACTCCAAACACTGATGGAAATAACGATAATTGGGTACTAACAGCAAGATTCTTCATGTTTGATACCATCTCCGGAATCTCGACCCAAGACGGCTTTATCAACGGAGAAAACTCCACTGTCATTCAGTACGCACAAAGCATCCGTCTATACGTCAGTATGAACAATTCCGGCAGCGGGGACATCAACCTGCCTTACTTCGTGATCAATTACGCTCAAAGAAAGGCTGATGACGTGTTGGTGAACCCTTATGCCAAGACCAGCTTCAAGTCAATTTACTATATGAACCTCGATTACTACCACAATGTCGTGAGAGCGCTGTTCATTACGATGAACGTCGTCGTGGGTTTGGTAGCTCTGTTCCGTATTTACATCTGGTCGAAGTATAACCCACAGAGAT
>ENA-UOTZ01000004-UOTZ01000004.1-compost-metagenome-genome-assembly--contig:-NODE-4-length-121258-cov-13.060818_pt1 | contig 121258 bp, 63 predicted proteins | sample MGYA00238144_ERZ746983 | MGnify/ENA primary metagenome ERZ746983 (study PRJEB28759, sample SAMN06268863) | compost metagenome | isolation source: single cell | place: USA: California, Emeryville, Joint...
AATATAGAAATCATCAGTAATGGAGCAATCTTCCATGTTCAAGAAATTGCGTCTTCGACAACTTCTGCTGCGATTTCTCGAATTTTATCTGACAGCACTCAGACAGGCATCATTTCAATTTTAGAAAACAAAATTGCCAACCTCTCTGCTCAGAATGGCGGTGTAATATTTGAAAATACTCCTGATGGTTCCCTTTCAATCGCCCTTCAGAGTAGTCAATTGACAAATATTACAGCTCAAAACAAAGGAGGTGTGTTTTACTTAAATAAACCCACTCTTTCAGTTAGTGGCAATAATTTATCTGAGTGCTATTCTCTGGATGCAGGTGCAATCCTCTATTCTTCTTCAACAGGAATTGACATGACTAATTTCACTAGTGCTAATATCATTTCAAACAGTTTCACAGGCACTCCACAATTCTCATTCGCACCTACCAACTTAAAAATTGAATTTCTTGACAATTCTTCCTCTTTTCTCCAGTTTGACGATTACAATGAACTAAACAGCACTCCAACCATCTCCAATTTGACTTCTTATTCACTGTTGTCAATAACCATGCGTTTTACTCTCATTCATGTTGATAGCCAAGGTGTGCAACCAGTGATCGACAACTCTGAGAGCCCTTCAATTAGCCTGATCTTCACATCTCCAAATGGGATCTCGAATAAGTACTCAAGTAGCAGTAACAGCTGCTCTCACGCGGTGTGCATTTTCTCTCCTTCAAGTATTCGTTTGGTCGGGAAAGCAGAAGAGAGATATACTGTGAATGCGACTTATTTTTCCCAGACTTACACTCAATCTCAAATTTTCTACATCAAATTGAGGGCATGCTTGCCTGGAGAAGTGAATGACACAATTTCTGAGCAATGCATCTACTGCGAAGAAGGAAGTTATTCCTTAGTTCCATCAGATTCCGCTTGCAAAGTCTGTCCTGAAGGTGCTATATGTCTAGGAGGCGCCAATATCCTGATAGAGCCTGGGTATTATAGAAGTCCAGGAACCGAAAATTTGACTATGGTTGCTTGTAATGATAGCGGAAATTTGAGATGCTTTGGAGGAGTTGAAAATACTTGTCATGAAGCATTCACGGGGCCTGCTTGTCTTCAGTGTAACTTGGAGAATGAATTCATCAACTCTGATAATGGAGGATGCTCGAAATGTTACTCGAGAACAACTCTCATTTCCATAGTTGTGCTCATACTCTTGGGCTCGACCATGTATCAAATATTATTAACGATGTTTGCATTCAAAACCGGGCTCCTTTCTCACAGTTTTTATCAATGGTCCGCAAAACATACACGTGCTCCGAAAAGTCTCCTCCAACCTAGCGTTTTCATGATCATCTTTGCAACTTTCTCTCAAATCACTTCAATTCTTTCCGATAATGATTCCGGGACCTTTAAACAGTACACAGGTATAACCGGCGCCATCGGAAATACGAGTCAACAAATCATGGTCTCCTTGAAATGCTTGATCTATCTGAACGTACTTGATCCCTTGGATTCAATGAAACTCCAACTTCTCTTCATAATACTTTCTCCGATTATTAAGCTGGTGCTTTTAATCCTTTATGAATTCTTGAAAAATCTCCTTTACCGCAAACCAGATACCCGTAACTCCGCCTTGATAAGGATAGGCGCAGCAGCTGTTGTACTTATCCTCCTTGAACAGCCTGGAATTATGGGATTTTTAGGGAATTATTTAGCCTGTAAACGACTTGATCCTAATGTAGACACAGAATACATTGTAAAAAACAGTAACATTGATTGTGGAACACCAGAGTATACCTACATCAGAAATGTGATTGTCATTCCCGCCTTATTCTTCTGGGGCTTTCTGGTGCCTGCAGGTTTATTCATCACCATGAGGATAAATCGAAAGAGACTGTTTGAGTCACAAAGCTTACAGATAGTGCTAGGCCACTTTTATAACGGATACAAACGTGAAGCATATTACTGGGGCCTCTTGCTCTTTGTAATCAGGATGAGTATGTTCATCTTTAACGCTGTGCTGGCTAAAGACCAGACGCTCAAAAACCTGATTTTGTTGTTCTTTTTCCATGTCTATTACAAATTTTACTCTCGAGTCATGCCTTACGAAAATGAATCCCCTCACAGAGCTGAAAAATTGACGATATTCTCATACAACGTGATATTAATCTTGCTCTTATTCCAATCATTCACTAACATCTCGTGGATCCAAACAATCCTTTCTACAGGGATCATTATCACGAAAGCTTATACGGATTTCTACATTCTATTTCAGGTGCTTTATCTACGATTGAGAAAAGGAGCATCAACACTTCGAGACTTGAAGGAGAAAGCCGAAGATAAAAGAATTTTAAAAGAAACATTGGATTATCTCAATAACTTTCATCATGATGAGAAGCCCGTGTGGAGAGACAGCCACCACAGACGTTCTGCAATTAGCCTGGCACTCCCTCTGAGGTAAATATTTTTTTCTCAATGATTGATCCCAAAAATTATTTTCAATTGAATTAGATTACGAAACACTGATCGATACAGACGTATAGAGAAAGAAAAGAGAAAAAGACGAATGATCTTGGGAGAGACCAATGAGTCTAACAATAAGCTTTGGAAAAAAGTTGCTGAGAAAGCAACACACTTCGTGAAAAAAACGGAATTGATAGCGCCTTCCCTGTTACACTTACCCTCAATTCCAAAATCAGCTCTATTAGCATCCAAAAGTTTACAAAGAGACTACACAATGCGCAGGCTTGATTCTAAATTTGACTTATTCGATGCTGAATCACCACGGCGACAAGCAAATAACCCCGAGAGCATGAAGAGCATACAGACAACGACTGAAGAGATGCTGTTAACGCGAACAACTCGCCCAAGCCGACCGAGTAGGCCAAGCCAAAAGCTCGATTTTGTAATGAACGATGAAGAGTCTCCAAAATAGTTCCAAAGTTTGCATATCGAGATGCATTATTTTCTTTATATTTTTTCGAGTTGAACCCTCACGAATTTTATTACAGAATATGTATATACCAAGATTTCGATTAAAATTGCATATTATAATGGGATTGTGAAAAATCTTTTCAGAATATATTAATTTTTCGAATTGTTATATCAGCAAGATAGGATTATACCTTTTAATTAATTTCAAAGAGCTAAGGAAGATTTATAACAGTCAATGAAGTCCGTAAAATTGTTTAGCTTCTTCAAAAGCTCAGCCTCATGGCGTGTTCGCATAGCGCTCAATCTCAAAAAAATTGAATACGATTATATTCCGGTGAATATTTTGAAAAGTGAAGGCGAGAGACAGGAAGGCTACGCCAATATCAACCCATTGGAAAGAGTTCCTTCTTTGATCGTAGATGGCAACGTTCTCATTGAGAGTATGCCTATTATTGAATTCTTGGACGAGGTCAAGCCCTCTCCGAGACTATTTCCTGAAGATCCATTCAAGAAAGCTCAAGTCAGAGCAGTTTGTGAGATTATTAACGCTGGAATTCAACCTCTCGGGAATGTGACGGTGCTAAAGCAGGTTAAAAAGCAGGGCGGGAACCCAGACGAGTGGTTGAAATACTGGATGACGTTTGGGGTGAGGAAGCTGGAAAGACATCTGGAGGGCTTTAGTGGGACGAACTGCTTCGGAAATGAACTGACAGCTGCAGATTTGTATATTTACCCTCAACTTGATGCTTCGATTAATAGAGTCGGAATTAACATACACGAATATCCGAATCTAGCACGAATATTCCAACATTTGAACGGTTTGGATGCTTTCATAAAAGCAAGACCAGAACATCAGCCAGATTATCAACCTTAAGGAGAGCGGCAATATGAAACTAATTTCGACGATTATTCTTAATTTGAATACTTAATGGCTATTTACGTACATATCAAGCAAAAAAACTGAGGAGTGATCCAAAATGAATATTATTATATTTTCTTTTCTGCTAAACAGATCTAGGCAGTCAGGTTTTTTTTTCTCCCATTAAGAAAATTCGAACAATCCAAAATAGATGAAACTCGCTCACAGCCTCTGCTACACAGCTAAATATTTACAATATTCAAAGTTTACAGATTAAAATTACTCTGTAGTTAATCAGGCGTCAGACAGTCAGTCCTATTTGCTCACTGCTATTAGTTTTCTCACTTCGAAAAGTTTTTTTTCTAACTGATTACCTTATTGGATATGCATAATACTTTACAGACTCTTTCTTTTTATTAAGTGAGTACAAACGCTCTTCTCATTACAACATATGAATGGTTTGAGAAAAGTGACTTCAAATGAAAAGTATTCGATTTTGTCTTTAGATGACTACCAATATGGACACCACCCGATATACGCTTGACTTAAATTTTGAGCGGATCGCGCTTCACTAATTAGCCGCCGGACCTGCCCAACAACAGTAAGACTTTCTGCATCTGGAAACTCTCTTCCAGCTAATTTCTTTTTAATTCTATCCACAACTTCCAAAGCCTTCTTATTCAATATTTCAGGCCTTGCTTTCACATCTTCTGCCATTCTTGCTTTTTTCGCTCTCATTTGCTCTAGAGCAGTACGGGCTTCATCTAAAATCTTTTTTTCTTTCTCAATTTCCTCTTTCTTATCTTCTTCGTTGGCCTCTTGTTCATTTTCAGTGCTATTAGATTCCCGAATTTCCAACATTGTCTTTCTAATTGTTCCTCTTCGTACAACTTTTTCTTCCTCATCCTTCTTGGGCTCCACCAAATCCTTCAATTCTTCAGCGCCTTTCACACGTTCCATTGCTTTCAAAGGCATCTGAAGACCTCCTGAGATGAAGGTCATAGTGGTCTGATCAGCTTGTCCCATCGTCGCTGTTTGTGTATCATCATCAGTATCCGTCAGCAAACGCCAGTTCAGCAGCGGATCGTACACAAAAGCCTGTAAGATAGCAATCAGAGACTCCTTATTCTCTCTTAGAACGGTCATGACAGAATCGCACGTGCTCGTGAAAGTGCCCTCAATCGAACCTGCTTCCATGGCGTTCACGAGCATTCGCGTTAACCTAAAAGGCACTTTTTCAGGGAAACGCTCTCTTTTCATAGCAACTTCGAAGCAGTCACCAAAGTCAATATGCACAATCTGACCCGTCTGTCTCTGAATCATTATGTTTCCTGGATGCCTGTCTCCAAGCCCAAGGATATACCCGACGATAGACATTGTCGCCAACGATTTTGTAAAAGTAGTTCTTCTTTCAAGCCAGGTCTCCGAGTTTGGACTATTAAGCCAAAGAGCGTTCTTAATGTCCTGTCCTCGAGTGTTTTCTAGCACTGTCAGGTATAATTCAACTTTATTTGCGACTGGAAGAGAATCAAATTTGTCACAAATTTCTGCACAAGCCTGCCGCTCCGCATCAATATATATTCTCGCGTTTTGGCGGTATTCCTGTACTAAAGAAAGGAGGGTATCACAGTTTTGCACCCAGCCGCATAATCCAGCACCTTGTGAGATCGGAATGATTGCATATCTAGTAATTGAGAGGTCTTTCTTTGAGGTGATAGGTTCGGAGGTCAGGAGTTTATTGCAGAGAGAGAACAGCTGCATGACTCTCTCGTCTTGTCTGAGATCTTCTTTTCCTTTTAATAAAAACGTGTATTCTTTGCCATCACTGCCGTAGATGAATAATTTGCGTGGGTGCTGTTTTGAGGCTAGGACTGGAAGCCTTGGTGCAAAGCCTGATAAGGCGACTACAGGTTTATTTGGTCTGTACATGCCTGGAACAGAGATTTCGCCATCCTTGAATTGAATGAGCTTAGGTGAGACGTTCTCGAGATAGACATATGCAATCTTGTTAAGTCTATCTTTAATTTTGTGGAACAGAGTTGAGTAGATTTCCCAGGCCTGATTAATGCTGGTGAGATCTTGGCTGCGCTGTTCGTATCTTTTCAGCCATTGGCCGGCCTCAATGATTTCTAGACCGAAGGATTGGCAAAAAGACATTTCACTCAGCGTTTCGGGTCCTTTTTTGAGAAGAGTGTGAACATGGGTAGTCAGCTCCATGAGAGTTTTGATCATTTGCTTGATGTTGTTCTCATGAAAATAATTCTGACTCGCTCTTTCAATACCATCATACCATTGCTCTTTGAGAATGATGGCTGTTCTATTCAGCTCTCCAGCAATAAGCAACGCCTGATCAATTAAGCTCTTGGAGTGCTTCTCAATATCCCTAATAATGACTCTCGCAGCATCCGATCTCATGACATCCTTGTCTTGACTGGCAACCGTCAATGGGTAAACTAAAGCTTGCGGGTGTTGCTTGCCAATCCTCATAAGCAGCGTATGAATAGAATTTCTAATGTTAGTTTTCGGTATATCAAAACGTGCCATCAACTGCGGAACCACATCAATCCAAGAAATTAACTCAATTTTATCGAAACTCTCTTGGATTTTCGCCAGCACCTCGTCATTATCACCATAATTAAACCAAAGCGTTAAGAACCTAAGTAAATCTTGCAACGTACGTGAAGTCGAAGACTGGATGCCTCCGAGGGAAAGCGCCTTGATAAACCCATCCAACGCCGATTTGATGTACTGTACCAACGTCTCATTCTTCTTATTACGGGACTCAAAATATTCTACTACTTCGAAGTGCACGTACCCATACGAATGCCAAGCTTTGTAATTTTTGTCATTACACTCAAGCGATTTTTTATAATATTCTAACTCCCATGGCATCGAATCAAACACCTGGTCATTGTATTGCACTCGACTTAGTTTCCCAAGCTTATAATAGTACTTGCTTTTGAGTTGCCAATCTTTCCAAGTATCCAATTTGAGGTAGCTCTGAATCTTTTCGATGGTCTCTGACAACTGAACCTCGCCATACAGATACTCACACTCAAGAGAAGCTAGAACGAATTTCGGTGGATATTTTTTCTTGTCTGGATAGTGTTTAGCAAGATCATCTTCTATCGCTTTTAAGGTCCTTCTCGCGAGTTTGACATTGTGGCTTTCGTTGGTTTTTCTGCAGAGGTGAACGAAGCGTACCCAGCAATCAAGATTTTCAGCTCGATCGAAGAGTATCGATCTGATGGCAAGGACTTTTTGCCAAACGTCCACGGATCTTTGGCAGCCGTTCAAACGATCGTTCCACTTGCTGATGAGATTCGCTTTCAGATTTATCAGCTTCCGGCTGACTCCTTTCGTTTGGTTGGGACTGTTAAGAGAGGTTATCATGAGCGACTTGTTCATAATCCCATTTGCTTCCTCGTCATCGGCCTCAGTGTCATCATCGCCTTCTAGATAATTCATTTCAGCCAGAATTTTGCTCTCCGCTTCTTTATATTCCATTATTTCTTCCATCTCAACGAGTTTCTGAAGTCTAAGCACAGCTTCATATGCTCGATTGTAGCTTTCAAGCAACAGACCCATAACTTTGGTGTCTAATACACTTTTCGCTTTATTGATAAAATACCTCGCTTCATCATATTTCCCTTGTTTGAGATACAGCAACGAATTTAAATAACTTTTATCATCAGTCGACTCCGTTTTCTCGACGTAATTTTCAAATTTCTTCCATTCATTCAAATGTAGCGAAGCGTCTGCTGCCATATAGGCCACAGACTTTAGTTTTTCATCGTCAGACTGGCTATTTTCTGAGAAGAGCTTCTCAGTGTCCGCAAGTACGAGCTCCCACTCGCTTAGATTGTATAGACATTTAATTTTATCGATTAGCATGCCCGGATTATTTTCTTTGACAGGGTGATCCTCGAATGCTTTGAGCGCCTCTTCCCATCTCTGCAGATTCACGTACCAAGACATCTTCGGCTCCATCTTTAGCTGGTCTATCGCATACACAAGCATTCCGTGAGCAGCGTCGGAATGTCCCAAAAGCGAATACAGAGAAATCAGAGAGTTGATTGCCTTTCTGGGGTTATCTTCGAACTCTTGCTCTCGGTAGTACAAAGCTTTTGCAAAGGCTTGAGACTTTTCGGCAAGCTCGCCCAGTTCGCTTATTTCGAGCTGAACACCCCCTCTATCGTGCTCGGTAAATTCGAATAAACTCAGGATTCGAGTGAGGATGTTAACCGGCATGTTTTTAGCTGAAATAGCGACTTTAAGTTCTTTTGCGATCGTTTCACTTTCTTTCTGAGGCAGAATCGACCAGCAGCTCACGAAAGCCACGTTGTACAGCTCCTTTGCAATGAGATTATTGTTGAATAGCTCTGCGAAGGAGTTGCAACCATAAAGTACGTGGTAAGGGCTTTGCTTTAAGAGCTCTAAACTCGATTTGCGGTACCACTCCTGCCAGTCTCCTTCCAAAACCCGGTTACTCGTCTGAAATTCTTGAATAAGCGCTTTGAAATCGATGTCCTTTCGAATGGTAAGCGCTGGCGGAGGCTTCGAGCTTACTACAGAGCCGCTCATGCATTTGTTCAAGGAATCCATCGTATTTTTAGCCACTTTCACTGAGAAAGAAGTCGCTGTGCTGTAATAATTTTCCGATAGCTCCTGCCCACTAATTGGCTCACAAGCATCAAAATCCCCATTGTGAAGCAGTTCTGAGAGGTACTCTCGATACCGTTCATGTACAATTTTCAGCTTGATTACTCTGAGGTTCAGGAGAGGTAAATACACGAGAAATAAGTCTCGATATTTGTACAGCATTAATATGAAAGAATCGATGATAACCTGATGAGAATCTGAGTAATGGTCCATAATGAAGAAAAGTGTATGGACGATCTTCGAGCAGAATTTGATAGCTGAAGTGCAGGTATGCACGATAATACTAAAGAAAGTGACGACTTGGACAAGGACCTCTCTTTCTTGGAAAGTCGGGTTTTGTTGCACCATTCTCGATAGTAGTGAGATCACTTTGCTGAGATGAGGGTCCAGTAGGTTTCCTGAGTTATTGAATATCTTGATCACCCAAACGATGATTGCCTTGTGTCCTTCCAGTTCGATTAAAATCTGATTCAATTTCGCGATGATGATTTCCATTTTATGTTTCAAGTGCTTCCTGCAGCTGATAATGAGCGAATTCAGAATTTCAAACGAACGCATCACCAGTCTCAACTCCTCGAGGTCAATATGCGACAGCACAACCTGTATCACACTATCGATGTATTCTTCTGGGAATTTCTCCCCGCAAAGTACCAACGTCTTTTCAATGTTCTGTAAGATGAGTTCTTTTATACTGAGATCGGAGTTCTGGATTATCTGACAAAAAACTGGCATAATTAAATACACAAAATTCGCAAGACGACTCCTGAGCGAATTCATTATGAAGCTGAGCGCTCCGAGAGACAAGTTATGGTGCTGCTGAAGAGACGAGTTCCACAGAACTCTAAGTACCGTCTTGATAGCAACTGTAGAGTAATAGTCCATGCTTCCGAGATTTATTTGGTCAGGAGCATTAAGCAATAGATCGATTTCTTCTGTCTGTTTATTGCTACTCAAGGCTTTCTGAGCCAAGAATTTATCGGCTGTTTCGCCGAAGTAGGTTATCGCTTTTTCTTTGTTCAGCTCGGCGCTGATGTTCTTGCGGTTGAGGTTGTACATCACGAGAATTTCGTCGTAGTATTTATGCAGATCAACGATAGGTTTGTAGAGGATTTGCCTAGTTTCTTTGAGGTATTTGAGAATTGAAAACGAAGTTTTGAAATGATGTGCAATGATTTCCTCTGAAGAACGAGCGAGTCCTTCATGCAATTTATTTTTGACTTTCTTATAGTAGAAGCCATCGATGGCGCCTAAAGCTCCTAGCAGAGTGAGCATTTCTCTGCGGATGTTTAAATTAGCTTCCAAACGAATCGACATCAAGAGAACTTCCATTAGATAAGGGTACTTATAGTACGGCGCAATGACAAAGCCTGTTGATTTGATAATTTGTACCATAGTTTTGACCGCCACCTCACGTTTCGCTGAGTAGGAGGTGTCTTGCATGCATTGTAGTATTATTGGGAAGAAATCGTTTAAATAAGGGATGAATTTAAGTTGGACTTTGGAAGCGAGGACCTTGGTAGCTTCGAGAAGATAGGGAAAAAGTGTGTTTGAGGTGGTTCTATCGTTCAAAATGCGCAGCAGTGATACAGAAATCGTCTCTGTATGAGGGAGGATAACTGATTCGGCATTACCAATAAACGTAGTTAGGAAAGAGATTTTCTGGATCTAAGTAAAAATAGTTGATTCTTGAGCTTTTATAAAAATAGTTTACCTTTTCTTTCTCTTTAAATACGTTTTCTGCTTTCAGATCATCCAGTATCTCGAGAATTTGCTCTTTGAGGAAGGGAACGATATCGGAAGGATTCCTTTTCGTTAATCGAGCTTTCATAAATAATAAACATGCGGAAGCTCATCAAAAATTACCAATAATTTGCAGTGCCTTCTCTTTCACGCTGTAGACCGAATCGTTGATGCACATAAAGAGCATCTGCAGATACCTTTCATGATTTAGAAACTCATCGAAGTCTTCGTTTAACGAATTCAACATTGTTTCTCGTACTTCGTCATCAGGGTCATTGAATGCCACACACAGGAATTTGTCTAAGATCTCAAGTACTATGATTTTTCCGATCGAATCGTGAGTGGATTCCGCGATTTGCTTATTATAAAGCAAGCACCCAGCTTTTGCGGCTGCTTTTCTGATCGTTGGATTGCTATTATCAAAAAACTCCAAGACTACATCTCTAAAGAGCACAGGCATCACTTTCGCAAAGTGCACAAATCTGAAATTTGTAAGCGCCTGCAGCGATTGCGCAATCGAATTCGGGCTTCTATCGATCTGAGTTTCCTGTATGAGCGTCCGCTGGAATCCTGAAATCGATTTCTGTGAGATAGGTATGTCAGCAAGGTACTTTTCCTTGAAGTGGTAAATTTCCCCTTGAAGGATGAAACTGATCACATTCAGTAATTTCAACTCGATTTCAGCGCTTTCATTTTCTTTTGAATCCAGCTTGGTGATCTCAGTAAGGAGATCAAGACTCTGTGGATAGAGCCCATTGATGAGGATGTTATCGACTAATTGGTTGATATCAATAAGACTTAAAATCTTCTTCTTGAATTTGTGGCGCAGACTGTGATAGCATTTAATAATTTCAAGGCAGGGCGGTTTGATGCGCTTATCAAGCTCGTTCGTTAGCGTGAGAAGGATGTCGCCCAAATATGGATCCAATGCGCTCTGTTCAAGCAAATCGATTAGTTTTGCTAGGTTAAAGTAGCAAACGGACTTAAGTTTTGGGTCTTTGGCTGTTTTTCCAACGTCAAGAAGGAACAAAATCGATGTCTTGAGATTTTTTTGAATGAAAAATTCTGGGTTAAAAGCTGCAATGACGGGGATTGTCTGAATCACAGAAATTTGGACGAGTTGCCGATCGTTTCTATGTGCAAAGATATATTCAGTGATATCAAAAGACCCTTTTTCGAATAATTCCTTTCGGAAATATTTCAGCAGGCTCCTCAGAGAGTTTATGTTCCCATGGATTATGTCAGGGTCGGTCGAGTTCTTACATTTGTCGATCTCATAAAGGATCTGATCAGCCCAGTCCTTTTGAAGATTATCTAATAAGATTTAATTGATTTGCATTCCTTTCATCTGAGTCAATTTACATTCTCTTTGTGAGATCTGCTTGATACAAACATCAATAAAAGATAGCGCTGCTTCCCTCAAGTTAGGTTTTCTGTCTCTGTTAGTTAATGATTGAGAAAAAGATATAATCGCACACACTCAAAGAAAAATTCTGCTACCTGACTAGACTCCAGATTGGCTGAAAGAACTTATCAACAGGTATTTTAGTAGAAGAGAGTATCGGAGCCTCGACCAATAATTCCTTTAAAGCAAGGATAGCTGCATATTTTTTCATTTCTCTGTTTGAATCTCCCTTTATCCATTTCAACACGTCTTCTAGGTCAGCAAGAACAACCTGCGACAGCTTTGTCCCTTAACAAAAAGATGCTTTATTTCTCACTGAATTGGTAGAAGATCCATACCTCCCATTCTGATCAGCTTGCCAAAAACATCTGCTGTTTTTTTAATGATTTTGGGCTCTGTGTTTAGACTGAACTGCTGAAATACCACCGAGTGGAATTTATTAATGAACTGTATCTGCTGTGTTTCTTGAATAACAGGAACCAAATGCTCAACCGCTATCAGTCCTCCTATGTTATTTAAAGATCATAAATGAATATTAGTTCCAGGAAGCAGCGAGAGAGAATTGCAAACCGATTTTTTCGCTGAGGTCTGAACTGTTAATGTACTTCTGCAACCGAGTGAGGATCTAAACGAGAGAGGTTTGAAAGGATATAAAAGATGATAGTCGAACCTCTTCGGATTGTTCGGTGTATTTGGAAAAAACGGAGCGAAGTTCTATACTTGCCTTTTCTTTTACATCGTCAGGTTTTGTTCTGATGTCTTCAAATATCAGTGAGATCTCAGGCAGAAGCATCAGAGAATTCCTTCGAGTGCTCATACTAACAGAATATGGATATACACTATTACGATTGATATTATTTTAATTTTCTCTGAAATTTTTACTTATACTTCAAAATATTTGGTGATATGACAACTGAGAGCGTAAAAGTACCAGAAGAGATTTGATTCTTCAATTCAGAAATAATATGGGAAGTATAAAATTGGTAATGAATTTAGCGAGAAATTATCGGGGAAACCGTGTGGTGTTTGTTCAATCAATTTCTGGTACGACTCGTATGTGTGCATGTATAGTCATAATAGCCATAATGGCCGTCCAACACAACTAAAACTTGCTGGAGCAGATCAATATATCAAATGCGGAGAGAGTCTTAATCGAAATATTTTCATTTATGGGGCTAAAGACAATATTGCCATTATTCTATGTATGATAATAATCACAGGAAGGTAGAATTTTCTCAGACAGCTCAAAAATCGTTTTTTTGATTGGTAGTTCTACTCCCTATTCGCTGCAAGTCGAGAGTTTCAAAGAATACCTCGAAAATTTAGAGATACAAAAACCCTCCTACCTAAATTTTATTATCGAAAAATCATTTAAAAATATAAAATTCGTACACAGCTAATGTGTTATTTCATAAGACCACTTGAATTATTAAGACAATAAATCCTTTTTCTCCAAAGAAAAGCTTGAATAGTGAGGTTGCATGTACTCTATCAACACCAAACCCAGCTCTCCTAAAGTAAGGAAAACTTCCCTTAACCCCTGATATTAAATGATTGACTGCATTACAGGCTGAAAAAGACACTCTCCCGATTACTTATCATATCAATGTCATTGGAATAAGGACATTCAACAGAGAGTTGTATGGAAACTTTACAATATCGTACAGAGACAAAAGCTATAAGTTCCAAAAAGAAATAGCTGTGACTTATTCTCAAACGATCGCAGCCTATGTGCGCAAATACCCGAACTTAAAATGCTATGATATCCAGAGAACAGATCTAGATGAAAATCTTGTATCAAGAGTACTGAGCTTGCTCGCTGGATTCAATGACGTGCCTTTTGCTCCGCAGGAGCTGCTATCCGCATTCTATTTGATTTCTGAACTGAGTATGTAAAATTTTTTTGACGAAGCTGCCTAACAAGCGCCCAATTCTTCAGGAATGAATGAGAGCATATTGGAGTTCGAAGAGAGGTTTTGGGGCAAATATGTCATTGGAGTTGCGCTCAGCGGAGACACAGCTCTTGAGGTGTTGAAGGCTTTCTACAGCACTAATAAACAGTTTCAGGAAAAAGTGGAGGGTTACCTTGACAGAATTTACGAAAAAGTTCTTGAAACGAATTTTGAATGCCTCTCTAGCCGAGAGAGCTATTTGGAACTGCCATCAAAAGTGTTTTTCACGGTGTTAGATTGGTACATTGATACTCTACGCAAACTCGAGTCTGAAGGAAAATATGACGGTTTCCCTATATATGACGCGAACGAATTATCAGGCGAGTACGTAAAATGTCATAATCTTCGAGATAGTCCGAAATCTCTAAGAGTCCTGAATGAAACGATGAATACATCGACACTTGGAAAGAGTCCATCACATTCGTTCTGTCGAACGTAATTTGGTCCTTTTGAGCCCTGCTTCATTAATTATTTGGTAGTGAAAATAGTTTTATGGAACCTGAAAGACGCAGCGTTGAGGTCAACCTTCCCTCCAAGTCTGAATTCCAGAGTATGAATTAGCATTGCTACACAACTTGATATAATTTTCCAACGAATAGTTTTGAAAAGTGAACTAGAGGACCTCAGAAAAGATGTCGCTACAATTAATACGAATATGAAGCAGCTGACTATTATTGTGAGAGACCATCTCACAATATGTGAGAGCGGAAAGATGCAAGAGAGCCTTTCGACCTCAAATTCGAGGATTGAGGCCAAGAGAAGTACTAAATTTCTCGAGTATGGGGGCATAAATTTGTTATAGTTGACAGTCAGTACGATCAAGGAAACGAAACTCCTACACAGAATAATCTTTTAGGTAGATGTTTTGTCCGTCTCTGTTTGCTGGAATTCGTGTAATAAACGACTAGATTCGACCTATGGCTCTCAAGCTGAAGCATTGCAAAAAAAGATTAATGGTTGAGCTTTTGCAGCTATTGACGTTATCTAACATAACATTGACTATAGATGTTCAAGGCACTCTTAACAACAAAATCGATTTAATCAATGATAGCATGAGAAAATCGCAAGACACAATGCTAACTCAAGAGATACGTCTATTTCCAAGTCTATTCGTTTGAGTTTCTCTTTATAATTCTGTTTTTCAGAGATCTTACCTAATAATGTCGGAGTTGATACCTCACACGATAAAATCCTAGAAGAGCCAAAACCCAAGCTGACTTTAGATAGCACCATAGTCATTGATCCTCGAAGCCGTCTATGGTTGCTGGAGCAACTAGCCAAAGACGAGAGATACGTCAACAACAAATTGCTCTATCGAGCGTCTACACATGGATTTACAGCAGAAAGTTTTCATCAGCAATGCGATAACAAAGGACCAACCTTAACAATAATTCGGACGAATAAAGGGATTTGGGGTGGATTTTCAGAACATGTTTGGGAGTCGCCACCAAAAACTCCCATCCGGAAGGAAGGAGAGCTTGCAAGCTGGCTCTTTAATCTTAATAAGAAGAGAGTTTATCAGCCCATTGGCTCGGACTGTAATATCTATTGCAAGAAAACTGTGGGACCAACTTTCGGTTGGGGAAACATGTACGGATTTGATTTAGCAGTGGGCTACCAGTTCGTGTTCAGAGCGTCACCACGTGAAGGGGATTTAACGATCGGGATGATAACGAATGGAAACTACATTGATGATATGTGTGATTCAGGGTGGATTAATATTGAAATCACTGAGATTGAAGTCTATGGTGTAACATTGAGGACCTCAAATTTTTAATTCGTTTGTTCAGGAATTTTATTGACGTTTCATATATATTTCTTCAATTATCTTTTCGAATTTGTATGCAAGAGTTGTTTTAGTTTTGTGTAACTGAATAAAGTCATGAAAATTATTGATGTGATAAATAAAAGTGTAAAATGCAGCACTAAACCCAACGAGAAAGCACAGACAATGGCGTAATGAGAAAATGAAACTTGTGCTAAAAACCTTAGAAACATTCGTAGAATAATCCTTGATTTGAAGTGAGTTAAAAGGCTGCCACTATTTTTGGTCTTGCAAAATTCCCTGCCTGGCCTCACTCAAAATTAGGAGAAATGTGATCAGTGTAGCTCAAGGTTAATGATTTTTTTGAAGAATATAAAAAAATCTCATTGAGAAGGACCTCGAAAAGATCGAGTTGTATTTTACAGCGTTAGACACAAGGTTAAATTTGAACCAAAATGAAATACATTTATTGGGGCCTCATTATTGAAAGGCACTTGCGAATCCGCTTTCTGAACGAAAGGATCCTCTGTTTAGTTTCTGAAACATATGCAATCGAACACCGAAACGGAAGGAGTATTTTCTAATATTTCCATTAGTGATGAATGGTTTAATAATGAAAAATAACGTTTGTCTTAAACCAGTCAGTTACTACATTTCCAAAAAAACGAAGCAGTCAGTCATCCAAGTCGTTTCTTAGAGTTAGAGAATGTATAAATAGTCTTAGCCAGCTGGTAACAGCTGAGGTTATATTACAAGCGTTTAATATAGTTGTTAAGATACCTCAAAAAACCCTCATTGTAAAATTTATTTTCAACGGGCTTTTTAGAAAAAATCCATGTTTATCTTGGAAAATCAAACAATAGCAACTCTTACTTCACAAGAGAGTCACGGGCAACGAACAGCAAGCTTAATTGTTCATGCCTCGGGACTTTAGAACCTTATTTGATGAGAACTATGTGAAATTATTCACCTTGACAAAACGAAACACTCAGATATGTTTCTCGAGGAGATAAGCATGAGCGGAAATTTATAAAAAGGAAAATATTTTCTATCAAGGTTTCAGAACATATTTTCTGTCGAAACTATAAATTTAATTTGCAACAGATAGTTCATTTTTAAAAAGTTCTTCTTGAATAAAATAATTTTATTTTCTCTTTAATCAGTTTTTGCCCGCGCACGTGTTTTTCGTTTTATTTTTCGCTATCGCCAACGCCAAAAACTTGGCACTGAGGAAAATTACGATTACTTTGACTTATCTTAGTATCATATGCCAGTTATATTCATCTACTTCGTGTAGTTTATTATCTAAGTCATCGAAAATATAAATTTACAAACAGAAAGTTTTTGTCGGGTCAAAGATTTTTTTTTTCGTTTAGAAAAATTATTAATGAGCGAGCATCTGGACCTAACGATTTTCTAAACAATATTTCTCGAGGACGCTCAGAAAACGTTCTAATAGCTCTTATAGATTGACTTTTGAAGTTAAAGATGGCATCGCCCGACAAAGAAAGAGGCCGTCCTTAGCAATAGACTCATGTCGGGGCGTTTTCTCAATATTTACTATGATGAGTTGAATTCTGAGTTTATGCTCAAATAATTCAAGCAAAGTTAATAATTAGATTTTCAAAAAAACAACGGGTAATGTTGCATTTGATGGACAAGCGCCCTCGAGTCAACAACTTTAACTGCTCAGAGTACGTGTACGAGGAGGCACCGCACAAAGAAAGTATCTCAATCCCATTTTGAGGCCTTTTCACTAATAAATTTCGGTAGTAAGATACAACGCTCTGGATTATCCTCAGGCTCTCCATCACGACTTCAACAATGCGCGGTTTAGTGAATCTATGAACCTACTGGAGGCCAAAGAGGAGGGAACGAGCGTCTACAGTGGCGAGACAGACATAAAATCGACCTCTGAGAGAGAATTCACATTAATGGCAACAGAAACCCGAAAAAATTTCTACGCTTTTCACAAGTTGGCTGAGTCAGTCGCAGGCTATGTCGAGTCTGTTTTCCCTGAGCTGAAAAAAAACTTGAGCTTCAAAATGCCAAAGATTCTGGATCATCAATCTTTAGCTGATTATTTTGAGCGCCAACTTTTCAAATTAGCGAAAAACCACAAGCAAGTGCGAAAAAATTGGAGCGAAGAAGAAACTACTCTACTAATTTCAATTATCGTCTACTACTCCCTTCTGCAGAGTGAAGAATGCGGAAGCTTAGTAAGATTGTTATATTAGGATTTTCCCTAATACAGCGATAAAAATAGGACGATGAAGCTTGGAAATACCTTGCAAGCATATATCCTGGCAAGAAAGCTGATCAAATCAAAGCCCGTTGGCAAACTATTTACAAACAGACGTTAAATAAAGCTCCTTGGCATGCGATTGAAGACGAGTTGCTGCTGAGTATCATAAAAGAAAAAGGGCCTCAGCATTGGAAGGAGATCGCGCTGGAACTGTCCAATCGCAGTGGAGTTGGCATTTTCCGTCAAGCGAAACAGTGCCGAGAGCGATGGATCAATCATCTTGATCCTAATGTGAAGAAAGGTAACTGGACTGAGGAGGAAGATGTTTTGATGCTGAGGTTCTTCCTTGAGAAAGGCAAGAAATGGGCCGAAATCGCGAAGAAATTGGGAGGACGAACCGAAAACAATGTGAAAAATCGGTGGATTTCATTGATCCGGAAATATAAATCAGAATTAAATTTCGATGAAAGCCTCGTTGACCACGACACTGATGAAACTGGTGATTGGGAGCACAAACTCGTCTCTGCTATCATTGCTTGCAAAACGCACGATGGCTCGCCTGGAACGCTTGAAGAGAAGAATAGTGAGACTCTCCCCAAAAAAGAGTTCGATGAGCATGAGCATCACAGAAGCTTTGACACTCATCACAGTTCGAATACGTTGTCACCCAAGTCGGGACATGAAGATTACACTCCACTGTCAGCGAAAGGATTAAAAAGAAACTCAGAGAAGCGGAAAAGCATCAATGCCCACCCGGAACTCGACTTGAAACTTAACTGCGAAACCAAAGAAGGTTTGAAAGAAAAACTAAGCAAATGCTCAAAGGGTTGGCATGATTTCTCACATGCCCATGACCACCATCACGAGCCTCATGCAAGAAGCATTTTACCACTACCAAAATTATCAAAAAATAATTCTATGGATCAACTTGCGGAGAAAATGAGCCAAATGCCAAAGTTTGGTTATCAGGTCCCTGGGTACACTCAAACTCCTCAGTTCCCCTATACTTTTGGCGAGCAAAAGCAGATGCCTGTTGATCCAAACCCGATTTACTCATTCCCGAACTACTCTGTTCCGCAGCAAACGACACCTTATACAAACATAATAAATCCAGTATCTTTTGTAAATAACAGCCTGGTTACAGTAAACTGCTACCCGAATATTCCCGTAGACTCGAAAACCTGCAAACAAGAGATTTTTCAAACAGAACCTCTCCTCAACTCTCAAGCCAGCTATTCAAACACCCAAGTCAATGGAAAATACTCAATGCCTAATCCAATAAAGGCTCAAACGAGCTTAACCCATTCAGAAGACGAAATCTTCCATCTAGCCCATAAAAAACTTGAAAAAGTCCCCCTGGAGGCACAGCCAGATAAGGACTTCTTATATTTCGCAATGATTGACACCAAAACGCACGAGATTTACTTGATGAGCCAGGTGACTCCTGCGAATTACGGCCAAACCTTCGATGCGATTGCTGCGGAGAACCAATCGAATAAATTTACAGCTGATGAAAAAGATGTTGCTTGGCCCTTTGATGCCAGGTCAAATAATGACCAAGAAATCCCTGACGTGTCATTGGGGAGAGATCAGAGTGACTTTTTATTCGGTTTCGACGAGAATTAGAAGGGTTAGTCGAAATGTACTAAAAAATCAAACGATGATGATGTCCCTTCCAAATAATAAACGAAGATCTACATTTTTCAGGCCTGAAATGGAATCCTGTACTATAGCCACATTTTCAGTTATTTAGAGCGCATTTATTAGATTTAGGAGGCGATCGACCTTTTCTCCCGCGTCTTATTAGTTATCGCAGCGAGTGATGATTGTAAAATACTGAATTCATTCGCAGCAAGTATTTTTTCTTATTCATGTTAGCGTTTTTTCAATTTCCTCAGCTTGCTAGTAAACCAGTAGTTTGAGCTTGTAGTCAAAGGAAATCTCCAGTAAAAATTTTATATTAAAAATCTGTTGACAGAATGCTCTTGTCTGACTATGAGCAACTTAACCAAAAAAAAAAAATGTGCAGCCTACGATAGGATCATCTGATTCAAACTTTTAACCCTCAGCTATTAAGGCCTAACTGAAAGCAAGAAAGTCCTATGACAAGGTGAGTTTTGAAATCTGGTTGATGTTTTGGTACAAAAAATAAATATAATTGAATGGTTTAAAACAATAATTATGTATGTGTTGTTATTGATGAAAGGACAAGTTTCATCGCTAAAACAAATTGCAAATAAAATTATTCCTCAAAGTGAGATTGTATAATTTCTTTAAAACTATGAAACTCTATAGGCTTTGATAAAAATTTCTCAATTCCTAACTCAGCAAGGGTAGTATTTTCGCTCATTTTATGATCTCCAGTGATCAAATACGCTGGAAGCATTGGCTTCATCTCCAACAGCAAATAGCTTCGGATTTCTTTGATGGCATCAATTCCATTCATTATTGGCATGTGGTTATCCGTTAGAATCAGCAAAATTTCATCGTAATGATCTTCCACCGCTTTGACCAGCTCTTTACCATTATAAGCAACAATGTAATCGCACTTGAGTTTCCGGAGATAGTTTATCATTAGATCGATGTTAAACGCGTCGTCATCTGCGATCAGCACCTTCTTTTTCTGTTGAGAAGGTGTAAGCGAGGGCGCTTTCTTCAGCTCTTCACCTTGAAGAAAGCCTTTCAGATTAAAGTCTTTTCTTGGGAGGAAGCTCGATACACGATGTACCAACGGACAATCCGCGAGGACTGTAGTTTGAATCCTAACTTCAAAGACAGAGCCCACTCCTGGCGTGCTTTTCACTTGGATGGTGCCGTTCATTTTTTCGGCAAGCTCTTTGCTGATCCACAGTCCCAGTCCAGTTCCAAACTTCTGCTCAGAAGCAGTTCCTACTTGAGAAAATTTCTGGAAAAGTTTTGATATCTGATCTTTGTTCATCCCGCATCCACTATCTATGACCGAGATCTTCAGTATGCCAGTCGAACTTTCATTGTGAGCAACAAACGCGTCACTATCAAGGGACCTGTTGCCGAAATCCAGCATTAAGAATGAATCTTTTTGGTTTCGTGGAGAACGCGCGTAAGGGATCTTAAAGGTAGAAACATCTCCTTTTTCATCATCGCCAAGATCAGGGATTGACACCCCAAGCTCATGGGCCGACACGCCTCGAGAGATTGACACCCCGAGGTCATGGATCGACATGCCTCGAGAGATTGCGAACTCTGAGAATCCGAAGCTGCTGCGGTCCTTTACAAAACAAGGTGTTCTTTCTCCAGAATCGTCGTTAGAGCTCGACTCATTCCTTTCGATGACAATTTCCCCGGTTTGTGCCATTGTTTCGTCGCCATCTTCCCAATCAACCATGAAGTACACTTGACCTTCTTTTGTGAATTTCACCGCATTGGATGTTAGATTAAGAACGATTTGAAACAGTCTCTGCTGATCGATCTGCAAGAACTTCGGCACGTTCTTGCTGATCTTCATGAAGCCTTTCAGTCTTTTGTTTCTGATTATTTCGCAGGTGATCATCCAAAGCTTTGAGAACCATTCAGAGGAATCAGTGCGCTCGTAAGTGACCTGAAGGGAAGATCTTTCAATTTTCCCACTTTCTAAGATGTTAAGAATGAAATTACGTAGGATGTGCCCACAGACTTTCGCCTGCTTGAGATACCCAAAGACTTCTGGGTCAACCACGGATTCGAGAGCTAGACTCAGGTTGCCAAGAAGTCCATTGAGCGAGTTCTTGAGCTCATGGGAAAACGTGAGCAGAAACAGTTCTTCGGTCTCAAGGTTTCTCTCGAGCTCGTTCTTTTTCGTGTTTAGTTCGTTGTTAGTGTTTGATAGTTCCCCCTTCAGCTTTTCAGTACTTTCGAAATAGTTATTGACTTTCCAATCGAAGAAGAGGACAATTCCGACGAGAGTTATAGTGACGAGAGTGTTTATCTTAACAGCTTCTCGATACATGAGAACTATTTCTTGACCAAATTCTTTTTGTACTGTCGTGGACTTGAGTGGGAGGAAAATAATGTGAGTCGAAGCCACTTGAATAAATGCGCTGATTGTTGCTAGTTTTGATGAACCAGAGAAATACATCGTCAGCAGGAAGCTTGGGAGTAGTAGGAATGGTGGGATTAAAGAGAGATCCGATGTGCCTCCAATCACAAGAGGAAAAGCGAGGAATTCGAGGAAGACTGCCATTTTCCAAGCCTCTTCCTTTTCGTACAATAATAGTAGTGAATTTACGATACCAAATATCGCAAAAACACATTGTTGGAGAAACTGATGAGGGAAGAAGAGCATCATCAACAAGAAAAACAACGAAATGAAATGTTTATTAATGCATTTTAACTTCTCCTTGTCAACCTTTGACTGGTTCGGTGATGTCTCTGCTTGTATTGTACGAGGTGAATCGAACAGGTCGGACATTGTAGATATTTAATTTTTTTTTATTAAAAGAGCATTAGACAATTTAGAGCTTTTCAAAATTCGAGCTCTTAGAAATTAGAGCAGGGCTTTTCAGAAAAATTTGAATATTTCCTGAGAAAAATTGAGAACAAAGTCGTTATGATTCACTGCTAATGGATATATTTTACTACAAAGCAAGGTACTTTCTTTCCATCCTAACATGGAAGCTCTCTCAGACACGAAGAAAGAAGATTGATTTAGAGGTTTCCGATGACAGAAAAAAGTTTTTTAAGTTCTTAGAATCATTAAGGACCTACTTTTGATTAGAACCACTAATCAGTTAATGATTTCTTAATTGTATCCAGAATTGGATTTGAAAGTTAAATATCGATTAATTATTATCAAATCTCAATGTACCATAATCAAATTTTTATAACATTCCAAAAACTTCCACAATTAGATGGACTGCGTTAACAACTTTTAAAAAAGCTCGAAATGAGTTCGATAGAATATTTTATAGAAAAATAACTCACGCCTTAATAAAATCTCAATCCATCTACATAGCTGCAACGCAAACCTACTTTTAATATCCTCTTAACTCTATTCTCCTATAGCGTGAAGTCATCATATCGGTGATTTAATAGCGTCCTGTTCTTTCTGATTCGGGAATTTTCTCATCAGACATTAATTCCAATGAACTCTGTCTGATATGCTGCATAGCAATACAAACCCATTGTCGAAGATAGATAGTCAGAGACGCTCAATATTTCTTGTGGTAAATACCATGTATTAACTGTAATTGTTAAGAATGCGATTCTTGAGATTGGGAACAGAGATGCGAATATACAAACCAACAAGCTTAAAATCAGAGCTTTTCTCTTCCAGAATTTCGAAATCTTATGAAAATTATGTGGTATTGAACGGAAGTAGTGGCCTTTCAACAAATGTGAATTCGAAACGTGCTTAGAACTAATTGAAAACTACTACAACTACTACTTTAGCATCTCTAATCTCTCCGAGTCTGTTGGGGTAGGAGGAAAATAAGTAGCTCTCAGTATAACAGCTCGGGCTAGGACTGCTGATTTTTACATTTTTTTTACAAGTAAATTTTATAAGTATCACGAATTATTGCTGGAGTACATCCAATTTTTTGTTTAAAAATTTAAATCTCTGCTCCTTCAGATCTTCGTAATTAAAATCGTTTTAAAATGCAAGCTTTTTGTGCTTGAGCCTAAGGCTCAACTGGAATTACGTTTGATCTCTTTGAACTTTCGAATAAATTGTGTGTCTAACAATATAAAAATTAGTTAGATAATGATGATGTTGGGAGGATTGAATATGAATAAAGACAACGAGCCGATTGTGATAGGATCGAACAGTGATATGCTACTTAATGATGATATTGTACATATAGTTTAGTTAGCATCAGCCTAGAGTTTTTGCGATCAAGGCAGCATAACAATTAGCATAGGACTTCCAAATCTTTTCTCGTGAATTATCTAAATCGTCTTTGAGTAAGTTAGGAAGTCAGCATTTTGTTGAGGTATTCACATTCTTGCTTATTTAGGTGTTGATATTTTTCTCTTTCTCAATCACAATTAACCTCAGGAAGTAAATTAATAATGGGCTTCTAAAATAAGTCTAAAGCTACCGAACCCATTAGTCACACACCATCGTCGATTGATTGTATATACTCAATTCCGAGACCCCTCAGGCGGTTTCTTAGGAATGCACTAGAGTACAACCCACTGCGGTCACAAGCCCAGCAAAATTCAAGACTCTGTAGTCCCTAAGGAGTCGTGTCAAATATGTTTTTCTCATCATAAATCCTGTTTCGTATCAAAGAAATCCTGTCTTGTATCAAAGAAAAACAAAGCTTAAAAGAATCTACGTCCTACAATGCTGACCGTGAAGTGGCGTGGAAGGCAGAATTGGCTCATAAATAACTTGCAGTTATGCTCTCCAGAAAGGTTGTATAGTTGGCTGAAGAAACAGCGGACCAATGTAATGGTTTTGGTATTTTATTTTTTTTTTTACGCGAATTCAGCAGCTTCTACTGATTCAGTAAAAAAATTGAGATGTAGAAAAGAGAGAAAAGCATATATCGACTCCTGTGTATTCACTTCTTTTGCTCGAAAAGATTCCGCAAGTCTCTCCTTGTTTTTTTGTCATTTTCCGTCCTAACTCAGGAAATTCAGAGAGGACATAAAACCAAGATTTCAATAAAACAAGGATCGTTGTAAAACAAACTAGGAATTTGAATCACTCCAATCTTATTTTTTTCTTCTCTCTCTCATAAAATTCTGTTTGCTGCTCCTTTAAGAGTGCGTGAATAAAGTACAACAAAGAATTCTGCAACCAATTTGGAGGAATGATCCAGGCCTTATTATTGTAAAACTGATGAATTACCAAAGAATGGTCAATCAATGTCAATTAGTGCTTTAGATCACATTTTGAAGCTTTACATCAATAGTATCATGGAATTTCTCATTTTATTTTCCCAATAGTACTCACATTAGAGAAATTAAATCCTCGATAAATTTCGAAAAGTTCAAAATTATTCTTTAAGATGCATTCCCAGAGAAATGCATTCATGGATCCACTAGCTTTATCCAGATTAACTCAAACAATGATTCCAAAACCCTCACCATTGGACATGATCAACTATCTCACGTATCAAAGTACCGTTGAGCAATTATATCAAACACGCTTGAAATTAGAGGCACAAGTAATTTCGATCATGATGCAATCGATTGATATGATAATTTTAGGTCCTCGGATTGCAGAAAGATATTCAAAATATGGAAAGTCAGCTTAAAGAAAAAAAGACTTTGATAGAACGAAAGCAAACAGCCCCTTCCGAAGAAACTATCCAGCCACAGACTGATGATGAAGATACATTATTAAAGCGGAAGAGAAGAAAAGCGGTAGATGTTCAACGGTCTTACGGATGCCCTGTGCCTAATTGCAGAAAATCATATGGGTAGCTCATATCTTTGACCAGTGCAGTTATTTAGTTGAATCTGCATATTAGGACTGGAGCTTCATTATACCTTCATATTCGGTTAAAACACTCGCAAGAGGATGTGGAACGATATAAAGAGTGCTACACCAAGAGTAAGAAGACAGCTGAACAGTAGTGGCTTTGGCTCAAAATTGCGAGGTGTCAAAAAAATTTTGATATTTTTAAAAGTATTTCTTTTTTTTTTTAATCTTAATTCAAATCTCACATTTGCGATCCCGCGACCGCTTTGCCAGGTTGAACTCCTAAGATAGTTGTAACTAATTAGCAAGCGTATATTAATATTAATATTAGATAATGAGATCTAAATAACTTTAATTTATGCAGCTAACTTAATATGTATATACATATGATAATCTATTTAGATGAATATAAATGGTTCAATTCAACGACTGATTAGTTTGAATTCAGGGTTGCTAGATTCAGATGTTCTGTTTTAAATATTATACTTTATTAAAAATTGAATTTCTCATTAAATCAATGCTCGAAATAGCCCTTTAAACTTGGAATTTGACCAAAGAGCGCTCTTAATGAGGTTTAAATTTCCTTTCTACTGCAACAGAAAACATGCTGTTTCAATTTATCACCCTTCTTTTTATTTGCATTTATATTTTAAAATTCTCTAATTAAGCCGGTTTGTTGCAAAGTATGACCAGAATTATGTCATCGCCTGCCCAGAAAATATTCATATTGGCCTTCATATGTGGCATAATCTCATCTTCACAGTCACAATCCATTCGGATCTACTCAGATTTCTCAGGTTTGATCATAGTTACTTTGCTTTCTTGCTGAATTAATTGAATATCACAGCTCTGGAACCTCAATCATTGACTGAAGAGCAGGTGAACTACATTGAATACTTCTTGGTACCTGCAGCGACATCCTACATCCAGCAAGCGATAAACGTCACGGTTCCTTCAAACGATTACATCACAGTCTCATCTTGTGCTGGGACGATAATACCCTATGATATACAGTTACTTGGAAAAAACAATGTTGACATAATAATATTGTTCACTGCTATTAACTCACCCACTGAGTCGAGACTTGCGATAGCCTCTAACTGCTTATTCGATACTACGGCGAACAGGTGCGAATATCTTCAAAAAAGATTTACGATTTGTTTATACTATACTGCTACCATAGGCCGACAGCAGCTTTAATACAAATAAATCAAGCCCAGCTTTGTCTCGGTACCATAAACCATGTCGAATGCGTGCAAAAATATTGGAATCAACATCTTAAAGCTTTCATCCAAGCATTCTTTGTTGCTCTGGGCTTCGATCAGAATCTTTTTGCAAAGTTTACTGGAGTGACAATTGCCCAGTGAGTTCCTTCACCTGAAATCCCACTTGATTTCTTCTCTATCTTAGGAGTGTAACAACCCCAGACGGCGCATCTACTCAGGAAATTATTCTTCCTTCTGTTGTCAGAGAAGCCAAAAGCCATTTCGACTGTAGCAGCATCCAAGGAGTTCCATTAGACCCTCAAAGCTATGCCAATGGAGTGGCTTATTGGTATAGAAGAAACATGGGAAATGATGTAAAATTCAATAAAGTTAGCCACCATCATCATAATGAACGTCTGCAAGGTCATGACTATTGATGTTCTCAATCAAGACGACGTTCGAATCTCAAATATAACCCTCGCTTTTTTCGAAGGAGTTGCATCCTACGCAGTTAACTACAGTTACGGAGAGCCACTACAGTGGGGCTACAAAAAAGGCTGCAATTTCCTGTCTGACAAATGCATATTAGCGGGAGCTGCTCAATTTGAAGAATTTTGTGTAAACCACAATGCCTTGGGAAACAATAGCGGATGGGCCTGTTCTGCTAATAAACTTAGTGTTGGAGCCTGTCAATCCACTGGTGCAGCTTCCACTCCTATTGGAAGCTACGCAGATTACTTCGGAACCGGCACGACCGCAATAGATAGCTATTCAGCTAACTGCCTCTATGCTCGCCCACAGGATGCGGGATATAGCTGCGCAAGCTCTACTTGGCAAAATAACGGGTTTGAAAGCATAGGAACTCAGAGCGCTTGCTTCCAAGGAACGCTCAGTCAAACGGTTGGCACCCCTGGAGCCTCAAGTGCTTACTGTTTGAGCTACTCTGTAAGAATACAATGATTTGTCCTAATATATTAAATTGCTCATCTATTGATATTTTAGTGTGTTTGGGACTCTGCCTCAAGCACATACTCGCTGACTGTGACCATGGGAAGCACAACCGCAAGTTGTACAAGCGAAGGCTCAATAAGCGTTACTGGTGAATTGATTTTTTCCCCCCTTTCAATTCGAGCCTCATCTTCAATTGCATAGGTTTTGGAGGAAACTTAGATTGTCCAGACCCAGCTCAATATTGCGAACTTGTGAGTAGAAACCAATACTGTCCCTTCGGATGCGGTGGACACGGCACCTGCGTGGATAATGTATGCGTTTGTTCAGATGATTACACTGGTCCGGGCTGCACTATTCCGCCTATCGTAAACCGATATAAAATTAATGAAATTTAAACCATTTCCTTTTACTTAGACTGACAACTATCCAGACTGCGTCTGCAATTACCCCAGGACCTCACTCGTTGGTAGCACATGTATCTGTCCGAGCAACGATTGCAGCTCGCTGTCATCACCAACCCAAGCTCAATGTGCAGCCTGCAGATCTAATTGTCTGGCCTGCACGACAGTCTCAAACTGCACTTCCTGCCCCTCGAAATACTTTGTGACCGCACAAGGGTCTTGTATTCCATGCAATGTTGCAGGATGCATGACTTGTCCTGATAATCTCTGCACGGCATGCCTGCCTGGCTATAGTTATGCCAATAATTCTGGCGACATCACTTGTACGTCAGTCTGCCCGGCAAATTGTATCGATTGTACAAGTAGCTCTGACTGTAATGCCTGTAGTAACAAATACTACCTCAGTTCAGATCATTCTTCATGCTTGCCCTGCAGCGATCAGCAGACCTGCTTAGTCTGTGAGTCCGCAACCGTTTGCACCACCTGTATCACAGGGTATTATGCCCAGAGCACAACTGGAACTTGCTTGCAATGCCCAACTGGTTGTAGCACCTGTTCGAGCGCTACTAACTGTTTGACTTGTTCGGACAGCTATCAGTTAAATACGACCGATCCGAGCAATATTACGTGCTCTCCAGTCTGTCCAGATAACTGTAAACTTTGCTCAAATCCTAACACGTGTACAACGTGCGTGGATGGTTATTATTGGGACGTGCCAAGCACTCAATGCACGCTGTGTCCTAACAACTGCTTAACTTGCACGGATTCTTCCGATTGCCTGACTTGCGTCGATGGAACATATTTAGAAAAGCTTTGGGACTCCACAAAAAGATGCGCAAATTGTAGTGCTAATTGTCTCACATGCCAAAAGTTAGCTGCAGGCTCAACTAACACTCTTAATTGTACCCAATGCGCGACAGGCTTTACGCTTTCCGCTGGAGCTTGCTTCCAAAACGCGGCTCAAAAAACTTGCAGTGATTACGAGTATTTCTACGACGGATCTTGTGAACCTTGTGCTCAAGGATGCAAAGAATGTTCAGACGATAGAGACTGCACGCGCAGCAGCGACACTTATTATTTGCAGCTCACTCAGCGTGTGGTACAGATCGATTCTGTGACAACTTCTGTTGCTCTTAACACATATGCTATGATGCCTCATCGATGTCCAGTACCAGGAAAAACCTGCTTGAACTCGACTTATATGCTTTCTTGCGAATTCAATTACACTTTAACTAACGGACAGTGCAACAAAACCTGCAACGAAGGATGTCTTCCAGGCAAGTGCTATGATACAGGCATTTGCACCCAATGTAACGACACATGGGGATGGTGGAATAATACTTGCAAAAAATGTCCCGATAATTGCCAAATTTGTGAGGTTCGAGCGAATTCTACAGAGACTGTTTGTATACAATGCGAGTCTAATTATGAAGTAGTTAACGGGCTATGCCAGGACACGTTTGATATAACCGAGGCTCTGGGTCCAGTGGCTTCTTTTATTGTCGGTGTTGCTTTGATAGGGTCTATCTTCTACGTGATCAGAGCTCAAGGGTGGTGTGGCTGTAGAAAAAAGGTGCAAAAGCAGCCTTCTCTTAGCATCGCAAATGATGAAAATCTCAGAATTTCCATTGCCACGGGTCAGAGTCCGAATCCAGTAATCGACCGTACAAGCTACAGTCCAGAGGACCTCAAAAAAGAGAGCCCAGAAGAACTGGGTGATCCTTCGAAAAAAAATGCGAGTATCGCAGAAAGAAAGCAGGGAAAGTTAATAAATCTTGAGCTCAGCAATCGAGACAAGGGTCGTAGTTCACTAAATCAAAGCAAACAGCCAGATAATGATTCGAGTCTTAATAAATCAGGTGCACAAGGTGATCGAATGAGGCTGAGTATAAAGAGCCTGAATAAAGATAAAAATCTTTCAATTAACAACAAAAGTAAGCTGCAGGACATTGATACAAGTATTCAGCGGCAGCAAATGAACAAGAGTGTAGATAAGAGTAGGGAAGGACATAGTGGGGATCAAAGCAAGGTTAGTGATATTTCGGTTCAAGAAGGAGGATTTTCTAATCTCAATCTGTCTTATTCACAACACAATCCCGAATCGAGCTTTGATATACCAAATCTGGATAGCAATAAGACGGAGAACTATCTAAAGGTGATTGTTGCTCAGCCAAACAAATAAGATAATACATTGTTGCTTGAAGTAAAATTCTTTATGAAAAACCAATAGTCATAATGATCTATCATTTTAAAGAATCTTTCATGCAATACTTGATTCACGAGAGAATTACCCGGAATTTTGTGGGATTTGATAGCTTTGAATTATTGGCTATTCTAATATTACTTTTTTTGTCGTTATTCAAGGATCGACTCAAAAGAGTTATGCCCTTTTTGATCACAATTTTACCAAAAGTTAAAAGTCCCATTCTGCTGAGATCTATAGAGACCAGCAGTAGAAATGTTACTCGAAAAATGATAATATTCTTTTAATACTTAAGGGAACTTAGATTTCAGCTTATTTTGAGTTCAGATAAGCGAAAAGTTCAATTGTAAAGGTTCTCTATTAGCAAGGGCACAAAGAAAGTGTTGTTTTCATAAAGGAAATTGAACGACACAATATCAATAACGTAATGATTTCATTTTCTGTGCATACCGCGCATCAATGTCTCGAGATATCCTTTTAAATAAGACTCTGGGATTAATATATTTCTTTTGCAGACAGATTTCTGAGTTCTTCAATACGTATTAGTCGTAGTAGTTATCAAGAGAAGAAATAAAACCAAAATTTTTTATTTCACTGTGTGCGGATGGCGGAGTTCTGGGCCTTCATAGATAGATCGTTACTTCAGAATAGTACCTATAAAGACCTTGTTAATAAAATCAAGGTAAACTGCCATGATTGAAACTAAAAACAGCCATACTTCATCGTTGCAGGAAAATGAACAGAAATGTGTGCAAGAAATCGACAGATTAAAGCGTCAGTCAAAGATACCTGAAGACTTTTACCAGAAAGAGTTAGCTACTTGCACTCGCGATAGCACTGCGCTTAATAACTATCAAGAAAAATACATAAAAAACTACGTTGATGTAATATTACTTGATTCACTGATGGAGAGAAATAATAATTTGTCAATAATCAGAATGGAATTCGCTACTGTGAGCAACAACATCGAATGAGCCAGAAACCTGATACCTCTCATATTTACGCTTGCATTGAAACTTACAACACGACTAATATCCTCGAATTCGAATCAAATTTGATTAAAAGGGCTCAGAGCATCTTTTACAAATTTGATTTTGAATACCTTTAACGAGCTCTTTAGAGCTGAATTCTGTTTGTTGTGCAAATAATTTGTAGAAAAGCATTTTTACCAATGTAAACACCAGTATTCTTAAAACTGAACTGCCCTCAAATCCAAAGAGTTTCAATTAGAACCAACAATCTTATAGTTGTACTTTTACGTTGGAAGGATGCAAAATGATCTCCTGGTTAGAGGAAATAAGTAAAGAGTATGCAGAAATGTTGATATACCAGCAAAGCAAGTCTATTAATTGTTTTAAAGTTCGCAGAGACTGATCTGAGTGTAAGTAACTTCGAGTTAATAAGAAAGATCTTCGTCTTGAGATTGATATGCTATTGGTCTTATTCTTAGGAATTCTGAAATAATCCCAAATTCAACAATAATAGGTATTATGAGGTTTTTCAACGGTTTGCTCATAAATATTAGTCCTGACTTATTCTTAAAGGAGGCATTTATAAGGTTTTGCCATAACAATAAGCAGATGAATAAAATATAGCTGGTACTAAACTGATTAGAGTCTCGTTTTAATCATTTACTCAAGACCAAGGTGTTAATGTCAGGAAGATCAAATTCATCCAAATCATCGAAATCAAGCACCTCTCTGCCAGCTGGAACTTCATAAAAATCGCTCCTGCTTTTGGCTTTGAGCTGAGGGAGCTCGAGATCGTCCAGATTATCCTCTAGTTCAGGCAAATCCTCAGACATATTTCCTGAGGCTTTGGTGGATTTGGACTCGAAACTATCTCTTTCTCCGAGCATTGCCTTCTGAACCTCTTGATATAATTTCTCAATCAGCTTGGTATCGGTGTGCTTATCAAGATCATAGAATAAGCAATCCACATCCCCAAGTTCGTATGGAATATTCTTTGAAAGGTTATATTCTTTGAGCTCGAGGTCTTTTCTCTTTATTTGTTCGAACAGCGCCTGTTGTTCACACTAATTGCAAATTAGATCAGCTTTTTAAGTTTCACAGAATCAGCTAAATACGAGGAATCGGAAATTGGATCGGAAGTTGTTATGCCCTTGGGACTCAATCGTTGCGACAAGGTTTTGAATGAGTCTCATCTCCTGAGTTTTGCTGGCATGAATTTCTATTTTGGCGTTTTGCTCACTGATGATTTCAAAGAGGAAGTCTCGTAATTGCGGGTAAGCTTTTTTTCACAAAACAAGATGAGAATAACCTCTGAAAGTATGAGCTTACCTTCGTAATTCGTTAGGTCTGGAGCAATTTCAACCTGATCAAATCAAGTGATTAGCTAAATGCGAATTTTATGAATAGTTACTTTATCAAGAGCCTCTTGATCAAGCTTGTTGACTAAAGCCGAGATACCTCTCCTCAAGAAATCAAAGCAATGACCGACTTGGAGTCTCCCAAGTCTGGTCTGTGTCCGCTTGTTCAAAATTTCGGAAGAGAAGGAGATGTCGGATTTCAGAAAGTGACAGAAAAAGCTTGGTGAGTCCTCGAAGATCTTGGCTTGGTCTTCGTAGAACGACCTAAAATTTTACACAGAAGCACATAAAGCTCGGTTCTCGAGATGGTTCATTACTGGCTCTCTTGTAAGAAATTTGATTCCATTTCACAGAAAGGGTAGTTCGTCTCAATCTAAGCAAATGCGTTAAAAATATTCTGGTGAAATCAGATTACATCTGTGCAGTCGATGTAGTGGATGTTGACTTCATTGAGACTAAGGTCGGTGATGGTCTGGACGAAACTGTTAAATGGGACAAGATTGCTGCTTCTGTGTAGCATAATAGTTACTTGTTGAGCAATTTGCTTTCTGCTTGGATATCGTTGGAGAAATAGGGGTGAGTATTATTTTGGATCTGCTTGATACAAGAGTCGAATACCATGCTTTTATTCCTTGAATACCAACGGGTTAATTTTTTCAACTCCACAGCCAAAATGAAATGTACTTCTTTGTGTTGAAGGTAAGGAAGAGTTGCTTGGACACCTGGTAGGCAAGCTCAGCGCCGGTTTGATCGCCTGAGTCAGCAAACTTCTTGTTGATAGCATCTCTGAGCAGTTGTTCACGATGGTTCCCCACAATGGTGAGGAAGGACTTGTTAAGGGCTCGCGAAATTCCACTATTTTCGTACACTTCGCTCAACCACGTCTTCGCCTAATGAAAGAAAATAATGCGATTAGCACATTTCATGAATATTCGTTAAAAAGTTCACCATTAATCGCCAGATTGAAAATTTCGGGAAACTTGGATAGCCAGGGAATAATTGCTCATAAGCCTCATTCATCACTTCAATGAACCCTTGACAGCTCTGGTTCAGTTGCAGCATGCAATAGGAAAACACCGTCCACTAACAGAACTGTTAGCTTTAATTTTTTCGACTTTTTATACTCTAGTAGCATATTCAGCGATGAGATTGTAAGGATTATCCATAGTGATCAGGTATTGGGCAATAATTGAGCAATAATTTCGGACTACAGCTCGGATGAGATAATATAACCCAAGAAGCCTCGATTTCGGGAACTCAACGGTCATCTGTTGACTCATGTCATCTTCTCCTTGCGCTTTATCAGAAAAAATATCGTCCTCACTAGAAAAACGCAAGAGGTCAGTTCTTTATATAATTTCCTCCGCAATTACCTCATTGAATCTGCTCCATTCATGTACCATCGCGCTTCCATTAGAGCATCCATCTCTTTGTTTTGTCTCACCTATTCCAATCAAGCTCATGCTCAAATTGCAAAATTTTACTTCATCAATGAGCTCTTGCTGCGACGTTCTCACTTTTTCCATCATATCAGCGATGTTATCACCAAATAGCAACGAAGACTTCTTGCATGCCATGTCTTCGTAGAGAAGGTTGGAGAGATGGTCCTGATATATAGTATTGGTGGAACATATCACTGTTTCTCGTTTGAGAGCAAGTGCTGGAATAGAGGGGCCTTTTGAGAAAATAATTTAATTGCTCATCCCATATACTGACAATTCCTTACTTCTGAATTGATCGTAAAAATCGTTGACGAAGGTGGAAGCTTCTGGACCCGATACAAATCCTTTGATCATGTTGCGCAGTTGTGTTCGTACTTCATTCATCCTCTGGAACTGACTTTTCCAATTTTTTCCCTGGATTTTTTCAATTTGCGACTTTAAATCCTTGCAATATTCTTGAGATTCGTAGAATTCACTAAAGGAAACAAAGGTTGAGCAGGTTGTCAACGTAAGAGGTAATGAAGAAGGAGGGTGGAAAGCAAGTGAGGACTGCTGTTGAAATACATACCTGCAGTAATCGAGATCCATGGGCAAATACGTTCGAAGACACTCGCGAGCCCAGTACTTTTCGTGGTTAGCCATCACGGTTGAGAAGCGTTTGCAAGTTAGAGGGAGATTTGAGTAATCCTGCCACTCAAGAAACTGGAAGATGTGCAGCAATAGCTGGTCTGTCAAATAACTGAAAGACATGAGGAAAACCAATAAGGTGATTGATAGGTAAAGACTGGGTCTGTGTGGAGTCAATAAGTTGTGTTTTTCTGAGAGAATTTGGTAGGGTGATTTTTGAAAGGGGGGAGGTTTAGGGCGGTTGTTGCCTTAGTTTTCCGACGTAAGGGTAATCTGTGATTAAATTGTTCAATAAAATTGCCTGCGTAGTAAAAACTCAGAGCAAATAAATTCTGATCGGATCGATAAAGCAGCAAATCGAAAACAAGGACGAGGGAGACTTTTAAAATAACAGTTTTATAAGCACAAATATACGTGAGTAGAATAAATTATCATTGCTTTCAGCTGAGAAACAACGCCAGGCGTCGATTTCTTATCTAATTTCTGTGAAAAAATAAAAAGGTGGGTTGTTTTCCGAGTAAACCTAGATTTCATTTTAAAGAGAGATCAGACAATTTAAAAATTTTTCCAAATAACTTGGTGCTGAGATCCCTAGATATTCAACGGGATTTTGAGAGAATTAACACCTGAGGCATGCCAGACATTGATTTCTAGGACCCTCTTGCTGGACATGCAAGATTCTGTTAAGGTTATTATATATATGGAAGTAAAATTAAGTCTCAATATAGAGTTTGCAATCGATCAATAGAATACGGGCATTTTTAATATAAATCTTCATATATATATTTAATATAGTCTGCACAGAAAACAAGCAGAACACGGTCCAATAGTAAATTTTTTCCTGATTTTCTGAGGTTGTTCCTTGCTATTTAAGAGAGTGCTTCCTGAAGAAAAATTTCCTTAGATTTTTAGTGTGATTCAAACTGAAAATCAGCTCAGAATTATTTTCTAAATGAGTTATTTTCATTGTTTTGCTTTAGTAGGGCATCTTTAGTTTCTAAGGGGGCTAGCTCAATAACATTCCTAAGCTAGCTTTCCTTCAGCCATTGGGTGTCACTTCTGAGCAAACCAATTCAATCTATTTTCTGCTTCTAAAAATTGAAGAAACTTTAAATCTTCCTGGAATTGTAAAAAGATTTGCCAAAATGACTAAGAATTTGATCTTTACTTGATGAGTGCTTTAGGAAGTAAGAAAAGTACAGATCAGAAATTTCTTGATCTTGAGTATCGGCTGTTTTTAGGATCTAATTAAAAATTTGATTGTGCAAAAATACATTTTCCATTACTAGAATTTCAAACAGAAATCCGGAAGAGGAGAGAGGGGATGAAGGAATTTAGGGAAAAGAATGTTTGTTGATGAATGGCTTTTCATTTTTGGGATTTGGACTTTGCTCCCCATAAGTTATATATGAAATTCTGATAGCTCTTATAAGAAAGGGGTTTTGAGCCTTGAATATTTCATAGTACATCTCTTTTGGTCTGAAACGTAGAAATTTGCAATTACGGTTTGTGCGCGAAGTTCGAAAATAATAAAAATTGGTTCGGTTTGAACTTCTGATTTATGATATACATTTGTTGCATTCATCTGTAAGAGCAGAAAACGGGTTAGATTGTTCGTTCCGATTATTTCTTATTTAGAAAAAAACTTAATTGAATAATTAATAATTTGATTTTTATGTTGAAAATTTTGTTGATTGTGTATGTGGGATAGATTATTATCGAGATGAACAAGTTAAAATACAAATATTTGGAAACTCTTATCGTTGTATAGGTGAACTATGTTCTACAAAGTAAATTGAAACAAAAATGGTAATCATTCAGCTCAAGTAATATGTGTGTGCGTGCATTGGTAATTACTGATAAAATTCTTCGAACGATAATACTGAAGCATATTAGGGTTAGAGTTCATTGAGATTCAATGAATCATAATAAAGTAGCAGATCATAGTTTGAATCACAGACTATCTTTTTATTCAAAAATTTGTGAAGAAAATCGTAAAGTGAGTTAGTATCATTGAATACTTTAAATTAGTAAATTCTGATTTACAGATTGATTTTTTCTGATATGAGCAAGCTAAAGGTCGCAATAATTAGCGGGAGATTCTTTGAATAGCAGCATCTGATTAGTGGAAAGATCTAAATTTACACAGAAAATACTTGTTGCAAGTGTTTTAGATAGTGTGAGCGAGTCTCAGACTCTTCAAAAACAAAAAGGAGGAATTTTATCAAGACTTCATATATATGAAGCTTTTTTGCAACCTAACTTCATTGAAATCGATTCTTTTTGAAATTTCTAATCTGAAAGACTTCTAAAATAATTGTTCTTCCTAGCACTTGTCTTTACAAACGAACTTAGAGCTCTCTCTTCAATTACCCTAATAGAAATGCTGTATTGTTACTTTCTTTTCTTCCCAAGCTAATTAAGCTGTTATACCTCCAAAAAGATTTGTTATTTAGAACTATTTAACTTTTGTATCCAAAATGTAATCAATTTTTTAAAATGGCTTATAGATTCTATTCTCAGTGAGACCATTCATAGAATTTTTCAAAGAACTCGCTCCTTGATATTTAGCTTTCCACATTTCTAGTTCTCGAGTTCTTTCTCCTAGCACTGCATTAATCCTTTCGTTTTCTTCAATCACCATACGCAACTTCAACTCGAGATCTCTAAAGCTCGTCCGCTCAACATCCACATCAAAGCTCTTTCTCATCCATTCGTCAGCTTGCTTATTCTTCTCATTCGCTACCGATAACAGCCGTTGGTTCTCAACAGCAAGAAGAGTCACCTGATTCTCAAGGTCTCTGTTTTTTGCTAAGGCATCTTCAAACTGCTTGTAAATTCGTTCATTTTCTTGAGCCAATGCTCTTACTTTCTCATCAATCCCAGCATTCGACTTGCCTCCAGCTTTAGCCTCATAGTACTGCTTTCTCAAGTCTTCTAATTCCTTTTCGCGGTCTCGAACTGTGCTTTTTAATTGATCATTCTCACTAGCAAGCAACCTAACTCGGTCTTGGAGGCCAGCGTTACCAAATTGGGCTTGCTCTAAAGAAAGATATTTCCCTTTCCATTGATCTGCCTCAGATTGTTTGTAATGCAACAACTCATTAAGCCTCTCAATTTCAGCAACGGCTCCCTTAAGTCTCAGTTCATCATCAGCCAGCGCATGCCCTGCTTTCTCTACCTCTCGAGTTTTCTCGAACAGTTGGGAACTAATGCGTTGATTTTCCTCTTCGAGGTATGCGATCTTTCGTGTAAGCCCCTGTAAATGAGCATTTGAGACCTCCGATCCCGTGAATTTCATCTTAATCGCGTCTAATTCATCGCTCTTTTCTCTTAACAATTGGCCAATAGCCAGATTCTCGTTAGTGAGTCTGTCATACATTTTTTCCAGTTCTTCTGCCTCGTAAACTCTAACCTTCGCGGCATCCAACTCCCTTGTTTTTTCCGCATGAGCATTTGTGAGTCTCTGATTTTCAGTCACTAACAGAGCCAATTTACTTCTCAACTCGTCCGTTTGAGCTAATTCGAGTTCCAATTTGAGTATCTTTTCTTTAAGCAGGTCAATTTCCTTCAATTTTTCTAGATACTGGTTCTTCAAACGCGACACTTCCTCCGTTGCAATTTGGCTATTCAGCTCAAACTCTCTGAATCGACTCTCCATCTGCCCACTTTCTTGTAGTCTTTGTTTGTATCTCTCGACTTCCTGTGCTATTTCCTGCAGTTTTATCGTCAGCATTTGATTTTCACCTTCTAAGAAACCGATTTTTCGGTTTAACTCGGAGACTGAAACTTTGAATTGGGCTTCTCTCTCCACACCCGAATCGGCAAGTTTTTGTATTTCCATTTTGGCGCCATTCAACTCATTAGTTTTCCCACCTAAAGCTTCGTTTAACCTCTGATTTTCCCTCGATATATAGTCAATTTTATCCTCAAAGCTCCTCGCCACAATCAATTTCTTCTCTGCCTCCGCCAAATCCTTCTGAAGTTGTTCAATTTGCTTGAGTAGTTTATCATTGTCAGTGCGAAGGTGCTGAACAGCACGCTCCAACTCTTCAACTGCTCGAGCTCGTCCCTCTAATTCCTTCTTCTGCTGTAACAGCTCGTCGATAGTTTTAATTTTCTCTCCGATCATGTCATTCAAACTATCATTTTCTTGAGCTATTATCAGCAATTTATTTTCCAAGCTCGCGAGCTCACCCAGCTTTTGCTCCTGCTCTCTCAATTTATTTAAATTCTCTTGAATCTCCGCATCTTTAGCCTGGAGTGCATGTGTCTGTCTCTCATTTTCATTTATCACTACCTTGATTCGAGTTTCTAATTCATTCTGACTAATCAGCGTCCCCTCAAGCTCAACCAGTTTCTTCTGGAGATTAATCAATTCATTATCTTTCTGGCGAACCTTATCATTCAGAGCTTCGATTTCCCTCTGCCGTTGTAGGAGCTGAGATTTGAGCTCTTGTATCTGATTCAATTCTCGTTCGAGTTCGTTTTTCTTTTGAGAAGTTTTATCAAGGTCGTTATGCAGCTGAGAATGCTTGTACTTCAGATTCTCCAGCTCTTGGGCAGATAGTTTGCTTTTATGATCGAGCTCGATTGCCATTGATTGATATTTCTCGAGTTCCTTGGCATGATTTTGCCACATTTCTGACTCTTGTTTGAGTTGATTTATGACCTGATTCGCTCTTTCGTTTTCACCTACAATCAAGCCTATTCTCGTTTCAACTTCTCGTTGTTTCTCTTGCCATGAGGCTAACTCCTTTATTTTATCAGAAAGAATCTGATTGATGCGATCGTTTTCTTGCTGTAGGAATGCTAAACGAGCTTCCAGTTCCTTTTTGCTGAAGAGTTCTTGCTCCATCTTCATGCTCTTCGATCTATACTCATCAATTGCTCCTACTTTCTCATTCAAAATCGCGTTTAACCTCTGAATTTCTTCAGTAAGAGATTGATTTGCTTGCTCGAGCCTAGGGATTGTGAGTCTCGCTTCGTGCAACTCAGAAATTTGCTTTTTTTGAGATTCGGTCTCTTGCTGTTTAAAATTAAGCTGCTGTCTTAAACTCTCGAGTTCTTTTTGAAGGAGATTGTCTTTAGCTTCAAGTTCTCTGACTACTTGGACTGCTCTCTCGTTCTCAACAGCTCGTTGTCTCCAATGCTCTAACTGTGATTGAAGATCTTTAAGGGCTGATTTGAGACCGTCGTTCTCGGTTTTTAAAGAAAGATGGCTGTTTTTTAATTGGTAATTTTCGTTTTTGAGATCACCCATTTCTTGAGTTTTCTGATTGAGAATCCCATTCAAACGATCAACTTCATCACTGAGACTTTCGATTTTGTTTTCGGAATCTCCTAGATTAAGTAATTGGTTTTGCGCCTCGTATAACTGCTCACGAAGAGTGCTCAAAGCATCAAATTGACCAGCATTTGTTTTCTGCAGTCGTTCATTTTCCGCTTTCAAAGCTGTAAGCTTGCTATTCAATTCCTGAATCTGGATCTCCTTTTGTCGAAGTGCGTCTTTCTCTGATGTCATACTCGAAATCAGAGCATTCAGATTCTTGTTTTCCGTCAGCAATATTTCGAGTCTGTCTTCCAACACCTTGGGAGGTGAACTCGTTACTTTTTGAAGACTTTGTGTTTTTTTCATTGTTTCGATTTCTTGCTGAAGAGAATAGATTATCATGTTTAAACGTTCGATCTCAGTGAATAGAAGCACTCGCTGGCAGATCTCTCCTACCTTGTCATCTGAAAGGGTTGATGGATTGAATTTCGGTGTAATCATGACTCGTTCTGGGCTGAGCATCAACCCTTGGTGGCCATTTTGATCGCTTAGAGAAGAATGCTTTGGATTCATCTTATAACCGCTTTCTTTATCTAATCAATAAAATGTGAAGTTAATTGACTATTTATAAAGTTTTATTCTTTACGATTTTATTATTGATAAAGCTTTTTCAGACACTTACTGCAATTGGGGCCTCATAATTAACAGCAGCTACAATCTCATTGAAATTTAGATTGGTTGTGGGAATTTGACACTCATTGATGTTCACTAAGCAGATGGTTTGCCAAACACTCAGCTTTAAATCAATGCGGAACCAACTCATCCACTGTAAAAATGTTCCTACTTGGTTTTTCGTCTCTGACAGAAAATTTAATGTGTAAGTTTTTGATAAACGCCATTTATTACCACATGGCTTTAGATATTGAATTCAAATATTTACTTATGTAGGGTCATTTAATACAACAAAAAGCATGATTTGCTAAATGATTTAAAGTTAATCCCTTCCTGCCTTAAATGGAAGGAAAGGCTTACAAAAAATTTTTTAAAAATTCAATATTTGTTAACAGATCCTATTACAGGAAAGGTAAGCCCTCCACAATCATTTTTCCTTGAGATTTCATTGGTCTTCCGGTATTTTCATTGATGGTTTCTCCCTAATAATGGACTGCTTAATTCATTATATTGTAATTTTGTTACTCTTCTAAGTTGGAGTTCTCGCTCGGTTTTATCTTTGAGTTTTTGATCTTAAAATCAATGTAATCGTCATCTGAGTCATCAGATTCGCCTGATTCCTCTTTGTATCCAACATTTATTTTATATTTCTTCAGCTTCTCTTCAACTTCCTGACGAATTTGTTCTCTAAGTGTTAATATTTCTTTAACATCACCTATATCAAATGTGTTTTTTACCTTAATTCTTCAGCCACTCTCTTATTATCAGCATCAAGGATATCGAACCTACTCGTTTCAAACTCCGAAGAAGCCTCCTCCTTCAGGTGTTTCAATATTTCTTTAAGTTCTTGTGAAGAGATCTCTTGCGCTCCGCCCGTATTAAAGATCTTCTCAAATTCTTCCTCACCTAATTGAGCCTTTGATGCCGTGTCAGTATTAATTTCCAAAGCAGGTAAGATAGGAGCTTCTAGCTTTCTGATGTTCGCCCAATCAATACCATGGAACCAGGGATGTTTTTTTATCTCGCTCACACTGTGAGCTCCAAGTCTCTTCTCATGGTCCAGCGTGAGTAACTTGTTGATTATGTCTACAGCATCACGAGAGATAATACTTTCCCAATCTAATTACCAAAAATAAACAAATATGAAAAGATATGAAGAGCTTCACCTTCAGGAAGCTTATCCCAAGGCACCTTGAGATCCAAGATATTTTCATAGACTTTCTCGGCGGTGGTGTCATTGAATGGAGGGAAGCCAGTTAAGAACTCGAAAATCATCACACCGAGCGACCACCAATCCAGTGATTTATGAGAAATCGAGATTCCTTTTATAATTTCGGGAGCCATGTAGTCAGGTGTTCCCACCAATCTCAAAGGACCTTTTTTAAGAGTGTTTTTCGCGATAAATTTAGCTTCCGTCTCTTCATGGTCTTCATCGTAAAAAATAGATTCCTTGAATCTTTCTTTGTGCAGAGTCGACTTTTGGTCCAGACGCGGGTTGGATCCAAACTTATCGTTATAGATAATGCTTCTTTCTATGCCAATGTCGTGGTATTTGTCAGCTAAGCTATTCAAAGACTCATCGAATTTGTATGAATTGCTTAAAGTGAGTTTGTTCTGCACACCAGTTTCAGACAGTCCAAAGTCAGTCAGTTTAATGTGACCTCGGTGGTCAAGAAGAATATTTTCAGGTTTCAAATCCCGATGAATGATCCCGAGGCCATGGAGATACTCAAGAGCCAGAACGACCTCAGCGACATAAAATTTAGCCATATCCTCCTCCAGATAGCCGTAGTCTTGAAGTATATGCGCGAAATCTCCACCCATCATGTATTCCATGACGAAGCAAATGAATTGCTCGTGAACAAAGGTGAAGATGGCTTTGACAACGAAATCTCCGGACAGCATGTCAAAAACCTTCTTCTCTTTCCTTAGGTTTTCAACATTATGGAACTTCCTGTTTTTCTAGTAGTTTTAAAGGGGGAAAAAGTGAGCTTAAAATCTAAATTTTGTAGAGGGGTTTTTACATTTTCAGCGATGTTGACAACCTTCATGGCATAGATGTCTCCAGTAGAGATTCTTTTAACAAGGAAAACTTTACCGTACGCGCCTTTTCCGATCATCTTGATGAACTTGAAATCTTTGAAACCAATGAAACTCCTACATAGAAAAAAAAAATATGCGATTAGATCTGTATTTCGGCATTCATTAATTTACTCAGGTTCTTTCGTTGAAGAGTATTGAATTTGTGAGTCGCTGCTGTATCCACGAGCGACAGAATTTACTTCGAGATCGACAAGCTCCAAATTTTTTGTGTCTTCGGCCCTTTTCTCGTTTTCCTGGCTCCTAAATGAAGATAGCTTTTCAACAATGAGTTCTCCGCTCTCTGGAACATGATTTCTGTAAATTTTCGACATAAATATCCTGCTCGTTTTGATTTCTGTTGATCTTCTCCTGGTTTTCGCTTTCTTCTTCTTAAGATTAAAGTCTTCAGGACCTTGGTTAGCGAAATGGACAAGTAGCTTTTGCCCACCATCCATCATTGACCTCTGCTTTCGATGAAATGACTGCTTCGAAAGTAAATGCGCCTTTTTAGTGATTTTCGATTCCTCCGGGAAAATCTCTGCCATTGAAGCGACCCGACGGGTAGGAGCGCATTTGCTCATTGAATGAGTTCCCAGTTCAGGTTGGCTTCCATCCGTCGCTGTTGCAGTAAACTTTGCTTTGCCAGGGGATATGTTGATTTCTCCATCTCTTTTCGACTCAAACGAATCCAGCATTCTCCTTCTACTCTGTCCCTGCACATTTACATTAGTATTTAGATCTGGTATGGATAAGTCTGCTTCAAAGACTCCAACTTCCAAGCTGTTCTTCTTTTTATCTTTCTTTATCGTGCTAAACGAGCGCAGATAAAGTCTCGACGGCGAAAGTTTTTCCATAAGTGGTGATTCGGGCTCTTTTTCTCTTTTCGAATTTGATTCTGACAAAACGAGTTCTAGGGCTTTTTTGGGGTTTTCGTATCTGAGCTCCGAAGCCTGATTTTCGGGTACTGAGTGATTTGAGAAGCCAAAAAGGTTGTTTGCTGCTGAATTTTTCAATTGTAAGTCCAAGGAAGGTTTGATAGAGTTTGTCGTCTCGTCGTCTGCATCAACATACTCCAAGGAGGGTATTAAATTTACCGTCTGGCCCACTACTTCATGATCTTCTTGATCCTGCTGATCTGCTTGGATCTGAAGCTCTTCGTCTTTGAAGTCATTATCGGCAATAGAGGGTGTGTGACTGATTATCGAAGTAATTGTTAGGGGAGCGTCTTCAGCTTTCTTTAATGATCCGTCCTCGATTAAGACATTTTTCATTGGTGAAGTAGGCGGAGTTGAATTGTGACTATGCTCAGCCTGTGCTATACTGCTGCGACTTTGTGGTCTGGGAGACTTCACTTGAGGATGAGTCGATTGATCCATGTTTTGGAATATAAACACATTATTTGGTGAGTAGTCTTCCTGTTCTGCGCTTTTTGTAATTGACAGGGCTTCTCTGCTGTTTGAGGGTTGGTGGGATGTCGGCACTGATTGGCAGAAGATATTAGAATATTAGGAGGAGGGTGCTTAAAATTACTTTTAGGAACTGAGAGAGTCGATTTCATTCCGTCGATATCTTTAATTTTAGTTATGAAATCATCATGCTCCTGTCTGATGGAACTTCTTCTTAGGTCTCTGGAGTGATTTCTCACTGATCCATCAATGGAGTCAAGCTTCTTGTCAATTTCTGAAAGCTGCCGACAAAGTTCAACTTTCGACTATTTATTGTTTCAAGTTTGATTTTATTGAATTTGTCGAAGAAAGATAGGAAAATTACCTCGAAATGCTCTAAAAACTTAGAAGCAATCGTCACAGACTCGCTCTTTATATTGCCTTTCTCTAATTCAGTCATCCGCGTTTTAAATTCATTCAAATTCAAAACCATTTCTTTATGAAATAGGATTAGTATATTCCATCAAATGAAAAAGTAATCTACTTTTGTTGTAAACATCTTCGGCTGCAATATGCTTACCGAGGTCCTTGACAACTTCAAATAAGCCGATCAGCAGCATATTTTCCTCGATCTCAGACTTAATTGTCTTTAACTCTTTGTGAATATCTTCTGGGTTTGACAGTTTTTCGATTCTTCGGGGAGTCTCAGACTGAGTTTTTGAAAGTTGAAGCAACCCAGTGATTTTAGATCTCTTGCTTGAAGTCATGAAGCTTTTCTCATCTCGGTCATCTTTTAGAACGTTAAAATCGAATTTCAACGCCGTGAGAGGTTGTTTTGTCTCAGAAGCTATCTCGCTCAAGAAATTTGAATTGAGCTGGTGGTTCTCATGTCCAGTTTCAATTTTCTCCTCACCAAGGATATGAGTTTTTTCTTCAGCTTTATCGTTATGATCAAGTTGACTCGCATTGGGGCAGAATTTGGATTTTTGAGCACCAGACTCAGATTTTTCAATAAATAGATTCAGGGTGTCTCCACTGCTGAAAGAAGGAGACTCGCTCAACTGTGAACCTATATTTTGACCGTCTCTTTTGAAACTCATTGTTAGTTCATCAGATATATCAAATTCGCCTTCAGAAATGAGCCGCTTTCCACCACTATGGAGAACCAGAGAATTCTTTTTCTGGTCGTGGCTTTTGGCTCTCCTCTTCGACATAGGCTGCGATAATTCTTCAGACATTCCAAAATAAATGTTATTCAGTGATTTTGTACGCCGATTATTATGTTGAGGCGAATGATTCTGTGCGACCATACAAGAAAATCCGATTGTTGTTCCTGCACGCGGATTTCTTGAATTTCCTTGAAAATTTTTTAAAAGTGGAGTTGACATGTCATACGGAGAGCGCGACTCTTCCTCTGGGAACTTCTCGAAAATAACAGGGTCTTTTGACTTATATATTGAGTCCTCTTTCACAGCTCTATTCTTAGAACTCCTCCTCCCAGGAGATTTAACTTCATCCTCTTCTTCAGGAATGATCGATTGCTGGTCTACGTCCGTTTTCAGATTAAAAGTTTTGGATTTCGTGAGAACCCCTTTCTTTTTTGGTTTCGTCTCAGTAGCTGGAGACGTTTTCTGGAGTTTTTTCGGTTCCTCAACGGGAGATTTTTCCTCAATAACTTTTGGAGTGTTACTTTGAGAAAAAGTTCTTGCTTCTTCAGGATCAAAAGCAACTCGAGTCGCATTATTATTCGAGACTACTGAATTATGCTTTTGCAAACCAAGGGATTCAGAAAATTTCTCTTGTCCAACTCCTAAATTTTTTTCTTTGTTGTCAACATGGTTTGCTTGTTTTGATTTAAAATTTGCAATGAACTTTGCCTTGAGTCTTTGAAAATTCCTCCTGCATTATAAATTTTTTAGACATCTGACAATGAACGACTTATGAATTACGTGAGGACGAGATTATTTGTTTGCAACTCTCTTGTCCGTCTGAAAGCTTGAAAAATGTCATCATTGATCAAGCTGTTTATATTGCTGATTTTGTGAGTCAACTCATTTTTTCCTCTGCAGTTTGTTGAGTGTTCTTCAAGCCTTTCTGCAACAATTTGCTTAGCACAGATTTTGCATAGGAGCTTAGAGCTTTTCAGCTTCAAAAACAGAGACTCTTCGAGCTCCTTCCTTTTGACCTCGATATTTTTCCTAAGCAAATCCGATACGATAATAAAATAATCATTTCTTAGAAATGCGAGCTACTTCATCTTTTCTACCAGCCATTTTTTAACCTTCTGGTTTAAATAGCTCTTCAAAGTAATTTCTTTTTGAGCTCTTGTTTCGGGATTATTTTCCTCGTATTCATTCAGTTGCTTCTCCAAAAATGTTGTAAAACTCGAGGTCGTATTGAGAGTGTCAATTCTTAGTGTCAACAGATACTTTAAATCTAAATTCCAACATAAATCAGGACCTCTCCTAAGAATCCTTATTATTACCAGCTGTTGAGCTTTTCTCGAAAACAGAGTCCTCTTGCTTTTTGAACTCTGAAATCGACCCTCTTTTTTTAATATGTCGCAGCTTCGGCGCCTCAGCAACTTCTGTCTCACCAAATAGCTTCAACAGCTTGATCTTGTTATTTCCCTTATATGAGTTCGCTAAAAAAACGTAAAGCACTGTCCTTAAGTGCGAAATTTTATTTTACTTATCTCAGCATAATTAAGAGATAAACCAAGCCGGCAAATGGTATACTTGACTTTCAGGATGATGTTCGCAATTTGCCTAAACTCATTGTTATCACTATCCCTTATCGATGACTAGTTACCTTGCCCAATGAGTTTCCTTTTTGCCATCTATCGAGTGCTGTCTTCGTTTTATATTCATAAAGGTCTGGCTCTTCTTATCCTCGAATTTAACATATCCTCCCTCCAGGTTATTTGTTGAAGGACTTTTCGTTCCTTCAGTTTCTTCAGAAGCTGCTCCTGGTTTCTGATTGAAAAACCGCTCATGTAGATAGCATTCTAATTTCTCCACTTCTCCAATAAGCACTTTACATTGACTGTATTTAAGGTCATAGATGCTCGCAAACTCGAACAGTGTGAGGAGTTTGGACAAATTAAACAATAAGGCTTTCTATTCATCACAACGCATTGTTATTGAGCAGATAACATCAAAAGTGTTACTAAATCCTCTGAGATTTCTTGCTGGTAGATCAATTTAATGCTGGTTATCAAGGCATTGATATTATAGTTCGCCTAAATTTTATTTTTGCAATGAACTACTAATGAAATGTTGTTCTTTTACCCATTTTTTCTGCTCCTCTAACATAGAAATGATATACTTCTGTAGACATAATTCTCCGGTTGATGAACGTGAATCACATGATGAATATTTGATTCTGCATTTGCTATCAGGCTTTCTATCAGCTTGCATTGGCTTTTCCAAGAACATTTTCAAGAATTTTTCCAAAGTGCTTGTAGTTAATCGCTTATCTGGGAAAGTCCTGTTTGTTTTTAGTTGGATCTCATCTGGGCGATTGTTCAGATCAAAAGTATTGTCTCTTCTCAGTTTCCGCTCTCTTTTTGCAATAACAGGCGCTTTTTGTGAGCAAGTTTTGATCATTTCCGATCTGGAAATGTAAGGATTATCAGGAGACTCATGATCACTCAACGTCTCCTTGGAAACTTGCAAGCTGCGGAAGAAGGCAAGAACGTCTGTGTTAGTGCTTTTCATAAGATTAATTTGTGGGAAATTAATTCTCGTTTGATTCAATTTTAGATTAAAGACCTTGAGCATTATATTTCAAGAAATTCTTTTTTCATTTAATTAAATTTCTTATTGCCACTGAATATTGCTATGGAAGAAAAGAGAACAGTTGGCATTATCCTACCAAAACGTGTAATAAAAGCTGATTCCCCTCCGGAGAAATACGAAAAAGAGAAGGCCGTAAGTTTAAAGAATGCTACTCCTTCGTGTTCCGGAAAATCTCTGATCGCAAGATTGTTCGTCATTGTTCCTAACCTCTGAAACCTCGTAATAATGGGGACTCGGCCCATATTTAGTTATACATTATGTTAATCCTTCTCAATTTGTTAAAGCGCATCTAAGAAGTCTTTTGATAGCGCTAAGGCAGATTTTTCGCAACGTTATATCTCTCGCGAAGTAGGAATCATTATTGAGAATATGAATGAATTAGTGGTATGCAATCTTCTTTAGTAACTGAGTTTTACTCTATGCTATTTATTAAAGACTTCGGAAAGCTTTTTTCTAATGAGTGATGAATGGGCTGAGGCTGAACTAAGCAAATTTTGTCGACTATTATTAGTAATATACAAATAAGATTTGAAACGTTCCTGTATTTTCGAGAGACTCTGGAAGAAACACTTAGATTTAAGGATTCAAGAGGTGTTTAATTTGGTCTAGACCCAATTCAAATTCAATATTATATGGTTTTTTCCAAGCCAAGCCACCCGGAGCAATATTATTGAGGCTGCAGGATTCCTGCGAGTTCTTGAGTTCTTGTAAATTCGATTTTTGTAGTTATGATTTTTCCAGATTCGCACATCGCCAGATTTTTTGGAAGAATATGGAATGAAGAATTGTGCTTCGAGATCAAATAATTTTTTCTGGAATTAATCACAGAATAATATTTGCAAACAGAAATACCACGAAGAGATTTTACGAAATAGCGCAGAGCAATTCGCGCCTGCAAGTTTTGCATTCCACGACTCACCGAACGCTAATTTCTCTGAAGTAACCAGAGATCTCACTAACTATGTGTATTCGTTGATAACAGCTCTTTATCAGTTTTTTTGAGTATTTATCTGAAAAATGTGGAGTAATTGTTAAGCTCAATAATATTGTTTGAGATAGTTTTCAATAGCCATTTCTGCTTAGAGTCTCTAGGCAAAAAAGATTATTCGACTTTTGTTTTGAAGAAGGCATGTTTCTAATTCGGTGGATGCTGAATTTCTATATAAAGATTTTATTTAGAGATTTATTCAGAGGATCCAGCAACATCTAATCTAGCTTCCTTTATTATTTCAATGAACCTCATCTATAAGTTCATCTTGTGTATGTGTTTTCCAGCTTATCTCCAGGCTGTCGATACGTGCTCCTAGAAATAGAAATGGATTCGATGTTTAATAGTTGATGACATTGCTTAGTATAAAAGCAAGTAGCAGCTGTGATCAAATAATCTTAGTTGTGATTCTGTAATCTTGTTTATCGCCCGCGAGAGAGATATGGATATTTTATTTGCTTGTATTTCTAAACTGTTTTGGATCCTTTTTTGAGTAAGCGGAATCCATTTGCTTGTTTCTTCTTAAATCGAGAATGTTGGCCATGTGAATTCTCTCTTGAAAAATATTAACATCTCAACTTAAGAAAATAGTGAATCTGACCTTAGCTTTGTAATTTTTCACGTAGAACGAGGGACATTTCTAAAGCATAAGGTGATATAATCTCACAATCGACTAATATTACATTAATGATGAAAATAATTTTGTTGCATGCTATTGTAGAGAGCAATATGCTTTTTATAAAGCCTGACCAACTTCGCATATAATCTCATTCTTTTGCCCTAAGGACTTCTTTGCGTTTATCTTAATGAAGCTCTTAATGTTCTGGTTGTGTGAAATCTCGACAAAGTTCTCTTTATGAGATTAATTGTTTTTGCTGGCTCGTTCAATAGCAAGCTTTAATCTGTGTTATTGTTAAACCTGTTTCTGCTCACATCTCATACTAATGTTTAAAAAGTCGATACCAAGTATTTTTATATGGAAACTTTCAAAGGAAGGCAATTCTCATCAATCAAGATGTACTCAATACCTGATTGATAACAGCTTTTTCAATATAACTGAGTTACCGAAATCAACAAATATTTTTTTCGATGTCCAGATGTTATTTGCTTTACCGAAAAACAATATCTTTATAAAATAACAAAATACCACGTACTTCTATTGTCTTTTCTATTTTCCTATTTACAAATTCAAAGCGGTCAATTCAAATTTTACCTCTACAACATTCAAAACATTTTGATTACGAATTGAGTAAATTTTAAAAATGCAATTATAAAAAACTGATTGCATGCCTTAATTAAGAAATTATGATTACTAACCTGAATTAATTCTCAGAAATTTAAGTATCCGCTAGTAAGTGATCACAATTGAGTCTCTTCTCCTTGTCCACTTTGAAGAGTCATTGGTATAATATAGTAATTTTTCTTCATCTACATCGTTAGAGTAGACTGATCACTATCTTCCGGGTAGTCGCTGTTTTAGTATAAAGTTTCAGGTTATTGAGAGAAAGATGGATCACTTTAGTGAAAGTTTCTAATATCAAGTCAATTTATAAATGGCATGTAATTAAGACAAGAAAGCACAATCATGCTATCCAAGGGAGAAAAGTAATTGACAGGCAAGTCGTCTTAGTTTTCTTGTCAACGGGGCGTACCAGTGTGTATTCTTCAAATCGCTCAAGTGATATTTGTAAGATATGAGAGGCAGTGTAAGTCTTTTTTTTCTTTAGAACCTCAGAAAAAAGCAAAAAAAACTTAAAATATTTTCATTGATTGGCGCTTGAACAAAACAAGCTTGAGATTTGCCATCTCTGTAAAACCCGATTCTCCCTTCTGTATTATAAGCAGTGATCATCCTACTTACTATTTTGTGTTTACCCCAGATTTTCTTTATTATATACAATTGGTAAAACACAAAGGCGTCCATTCAAGGCACAATTACATCATGATGAAGTTAGACAACCCTTGGTATTATAGTCTTTGATATGCTTTTCTCTTGTCAAATTAAACCTAATAAGTTAATCATTAGCCAGACATCAAATCTTAAGGATTTAGTATTAGAAGCAGCAATATCAAATAAAAAATGCAGACGCCAAACAGAAAGAAAAAATCAAGCTTGATAGGTTCACTCAAAAGCAAGAGAGACGGTACTAATGCAGTTGAAGATCTTACGGTAAAAGCTCTCGACCAACAGTTGGACGAAGAAATTTCGCTTGAAAAACTTCAGAAGAAAATCGAATGTCATCAAAGTAAAATCATTCCAATTCAAATTAATAGCATATTTCATCGATAGAACCTATATTAGCAGTAGCAGTCACCTCAGACAGTAGATTTTGCCTCTCTGCAGGAGAAGATGGTATAGTAGCAGTCACAGAAACAATCACGGGCGAAATTAAAAAGCAGTTTGTTGTAAATGAATTGGGTAAGACCTCTGTGCATTTTCAGTGCTATCAACAACAATCGTGGCATTAGGAGCTATCAGGGATATTGCAATTGATGGCAAAGATGAGTATGTTGCACTCTGTGGCTCTTCGTCAAAAATTGCAGTGCTTAATTTTCGAAAGAGAGAGCTCATCTACACTCTGAGTATCCAACCAGAAAGTAGATATATGTTGGAGAAAATCATTTGATTAGATGATAGAGCTGCGATGTGTTATCATTACCGCTGATGGGACTAAAATACTAGCAGGCACAGAGAGTGGGAAAATCTATATGATTGAGAGAGAAAAAGAAGCAGTGACTCATGTCCTTGAAAAAGCTCATAAAGGCAAAGATTTATTCAAATCGTCCTTTTCTGACCTATGGGCATATATAGAATGTATATTGGGGATGACATTGACAAAAGACCAAACTCTTCTTTATACGGGTTCTGCTGATAAGACTATTGGTGTGTTTGACCTGCGGAATAAAACCAAAGTCGACAGTCTAGATTTTATCCATACAAGTAAACTACTTGATGGGTTAAAGAAAATTAACCATGACTGCGGTTTATTTCAGACACTATCTATTCTGTGCAATTGATAAAGGATGACAAGCTGGTTGTATCCTGTAGTGCTGATAAGAGCGTGACCATCGCTGACATCGCGACTCGAAAAGTTCTCAAAAAATTTGAGAAAATGCATTCAAGTAATCAAATAATAGCCGCTTTCACTGATTATGCAATTCTTGTTGTTTCTACTAGCAATTGTTATCAAATTGGCGGTCATGTCAAATGAGCATTTCATTACCTCTATTGGTCGTGAAGGAAACATTTACATCTATGATTGCGTGAAACTCCAGCATATTCATACTTTTGACAAAGTTCACAGAGGTAAGCGGATCAATACAACTTTTTAATGGCTCAAGCTTTCTTTGCTTCAAGGATGGGCCAGAGGGCTTGTGGTGTCAAGAAACAACCGATTTATCATTAGCTGCGCTGACGATAATATTGTATCTTTGATTGACCTCGGTAGGGAGCATGCACTGTCTGAAAATTTTCATGACTTTAATGGTACACAAAACAGATCATTGTTAATAAAGCTATCCTGTAATTCTTGACAGATTGGGTGAATTGTCTGGCTGCGACGAAAGACTTCCAAAATTGGGTCGCAGCAGGCTCCAGAGATGGAAACATTGTTATTTACTGGATGGAAAATAAAACCCCTATTCATAAATTCACTGAGGCACACAGAGGTAAACACTTATAATTGTTGAAAAATATTCATATCAGTGAAGGAGGAGTTACAGCTGTAACTTTCTCAGGAAACGATGGAATTTTATATTCAGGAGGCGAAAACGGTGACATCAAAATGTGGAATTTGATAGCTGAAAGCTTTGGATTGGAATATGATTTTGGAGTGGTGCATTCTGGTATACTTTAATCCATGCAACCCATTAATAGACAAAATGAAAATTTTCATGAAACAGCTAAAGTTATTGCCATTCAAGAAACCAAAGCCAGAGATGCTATCGTTACGGCGGGAAAAGAGAGTTATATAGCGGTTATTAAATTGAAGGAGAAAACAGTCACCAAATTTTCTCCGATAGGGAGTAACATTTTTTATTTCAGTTCATAGTCCGTTTACTCGATATAAAACGTTTTAAGCCACTATATGCGCAATGACGATGCCAGCTTCAAATTTATGGTTTGCATTCAGCACGATGAAAGATGAGTACAGACTATGGAACTACGACAAACGAATTGAACTCTGGAACATGGATAACTTTCACGGAGGTGAATCATTGTTAGAAATTCTAACTTTAACTCGCGCAAAATTTTGTGAGTTAGATTGGATTCTTGGGCTCGCGGTTACTCCGAATGAACGTTATTTGATCTCATGCAGTTGTGATCGATCTATTTGCATAGCAGACATCGAGAAAAAAATGCTTTATCACAGAATAGTCGACGCCCATGATGGTTGGTTTCAATATACTTTAATTAAATCTACATCACCCATCGCTATTTGTCTACGATAGATTGGATCCTATGTGTGACGGTTTCAGCTGATGGCCAGTTTTTCTGGACAGGGTCCAATGACAGGACCATCGGAGTGTATGGTTTGCACTTAAAAACCAAAACACACCGATTCGAGAATTTGCATACAGGTCAATAATCAAACATTTTTCTTATCTAACCGTATATTGTTAAATAGATTCCATCAATAGCATAATTATATCACAGGACTCACTTACCGTGGTGACTGCGTCAAGAGACAACACTGTAGGAATGGTCAGAAACATGCTATGCACAAAGAAGATCACTGTTTCTGGTATCTTCTTATTTTCACCACGAGCCCCCCTAACCCAAAATCTAATTAAAAGAAAATCATTTCTATGATGCTAAGGAAGATCATCTGATTTTCAAGAAAATGATTTTTAAGCAAATCACCAGTCTAATCCTGAAAAAAGAAGTTCAAACAGCCTGCGAACTTATAGGCAAATACCGAGAATTGAAAACTATGCCTTCCGGTGTGAACTTATTCCATCTTTGCTCAATGCGGGAATCCAATAACATTGCTTACATAAAAAAATGCATTGAGGCTGAAGTCCGTTACTTCCCAGATAGAAGCCTCAAGACGCCCTTATATTATTTAACTCACTGCGCGACCCGAGACAGTGCACGTATCAATGCCCTACTCGCTGAGTCAGAATACTTGTTTCAGAAATCTCGTTTACATGATCAAGTGCTCAGATTTATGTCAGACTCGCTTTTTAAAATTCTTCAAATGGATAATCCTAATGTAGCATTATTCTTGAACGCAGTCATGGACACTCCTTCCAGCAATGTTCAAGCACTTATTCCTAGCTTTGGAAGAATCAAGTCTCGAACAAAAAAATTGTTTGTATGCCTCGACTCCACTGATGCAACGGCAGAAGATTTTAAAGATATTCTCCCTAGGATCGACACTCGTGGCACTGAAATCATCCGTATGAAGTATTTTCGAATCCCATTCGAGTTCCAACCAGGGTCCCTACAATTGCTGTTTTTGATGGAAATATTGCAAGGACTAAACACAGACGAAATTTTTCAAACCAAGGCTGTGAGAACGATTATTGCCTATGGCTGGCAAATCTCTCGATGCTATATTTACGCTGTTTCTTTCTTTTATTGCATCACGATGGTATTTTTTTCTGCCTATGCACTTCTCCATGAGCCTCACCTTGGTGTTGAGATCACTGATTTTGTCCTTGCAGCACTGTTGCTGCTTTACGAGCTAGCTCAATGCTTAAGTTGCTATGAAATGTATGCTAAAGATTACTGGAATTTGGTTGATTTAGCTGCAGCGAGTACGAGGATTGCTATGCATATTGTGGTTTGGACGAACGATGACCTGAATCTCAAAGCCTGGATAACTTCCTTCGCGCTGCTTTTTGGATTTTTTAAAGTTATTTCTTGCCTCAGGCTTTTTGAACGGACAAGTAGAATCTCAATTATTTTCATAGTAGTATAATGAATGACATTAGGATCGATAATACGAATGATCGTTGAGATAATTTCTGGACTAGGCAGTTTTTTCATCGTGCTATTACTGTTGCTTCTGGGCTTCTCTTTTATCAACTATCAGTTCGAGGATCGTTCTTACGGCGATCATTTATTGCAAACATACAGCACAATGTTCTTGCAGTTCGATACTTCGAACTATAGTCCGGGCCAGACATTTTTCTTTGTGTTATCTACGATTTTGCTGTCTATAGTGTTGCTGAATATGATCATATCCGTTATGAATGACATATTCAATCAGGTGCAAGAAAAGCGCGCGTTGTCTGACGGAAAAGAAAGAGTTTTTCTGATTCTCGAAAGCATGCTTATGAAGAGGCTCTTGTCAAAAATCTGCTTTAGGAGACAACAGGGGCTACTTAATCAAAAGATTGGGAATCCCAAACAATATTTGTTTATCATAGAAGAAGGCAGGAAGCAATTCGAAATTTCAAATATGCATGCGATCAAAACTGCGCTATATGATCTTCAAAAGGAATTTAAACAACAAATGAGCTTTCAAAGTAAACTGAAAGTTCAACAGGATGCCATGGAGATGAAGTATGAATCACAGAACTCGAAACTGATGGAAAGGCAAAGAGAATTTGAAGAGAGAATAATAGATAGAATAGAAGATTTGAAGGAGAAAATAACAGTAGAGAAATTTCAAATTCCTAATAGTGGAGGTGTGCCCTCTCAGAATGAGGTACCAGTGGAGATAATTCTTACGTCATGCGCAGATCATGAGTAAACTCTCTTGACATTTCGATTTATTAATTATCCGTGTGCTTAGTAAACTCCTTCCTTCTGAGAAATCAAGGCGGGATATATTCACGCAACCGATTACCCAGAAAAGTTTGGCCGAAGATGAGCTCGAGGAACTTTCTTCATTCAGCCGAGAAGCACCTTAAGTTTTGATTTTGCAACAGTAATTATTAAAAGGTTGTGATGTAGAGAAAAGAGAGAGAGGGGAGCTGGATACTTCGAGTAAAGAAAGTTTTGTTATTCTTATAACAACAGCCAAAAGGTGTATTTTAATGATTGTAGTCAGCGTAGAGTATTGAAATTTTGATTTTAATGACTCATTTTGCTTTGAATGTTCTACTGTGATTGTGATCATCCACAGTGAGATTAGATCGAACTGCAAAAATAATATGCTCGGGTTAAGAGGCAATAAGGTATAACTAATGCGACGACTAATTATTTCCAAAGGTTGTCCATGTCTCAAACTTGCTTCTCGATATTTTGCACCTATCTCGACGTGTTTCCTTCCAGTTTGAAGCATATAAGCATACTAACTTCAATGATTTTTCATACCTAAGTTAATCATCTATTAATTTATATTTCGTAGAATTAACGAATAACTGAATAAACTGATCTTTTCGGGGGTATTTTTCATTTGATGCTTTATTCATCTAGAATTAAAGTTTAGACTTCAACAAAAAGTTCCATATCAGTGCCAAGAGAATTTGTAACTTACTTTGCTTTAAGCAGCAAAATCAGCCATAAATGGGTACTGGCACATGACCCTCAAGATACTACATTTGTTTTCTTGGTTTTGTTTTCCTCATTGCTTACAATTTATGACTGAAAACAGATAAACTGCAATTTCTCTCATCTCGATACGATCCAAACTTCACTCACAATAGACTTTGATTTCCTTTTCTAATCACTGCTAAAAATGCCGTTTGAAATATTACCATAACCCCCCCCACCTTTTCCTTTCTGTTCCCATCAGAAAGAGCTATCAGAAGAGAATTAGCTATCTGAAACACAGATTATTAAAATATTTGAATAAAAACCATGTACCATAGAAAAAAAAGTACTTCTGTCTCATCCTGCATTCTAAATGCAGAAGAACGTGCAAAACTCTCCATTGGAGAAAAATTTTTTCATTATGGCCTTCCAATTGAAATGTACGTAGACCAAGAAGAAATGGAATCATTTACCTGCGAAATTTGTTTCGGAGTCTATAAAGACCCTGTGGAACTCATGTCTTGCGGTCATGATTTTTGCAAAAATTGTATCTCTGATTGCAAACGAAAAGCCCAAGAAAATCAAGTTAAATCCAATTGTCCAAAATGCCGAAAGGAGTTTACTTCCGAGAAAAATTTGGAGGATTTGAAGCAAGTGATCGATTATCAAAAAGTCTACTGCCCTATGAAGATAATTAAGGGTTTCAAGTGCTCTTGGACGGGACCAGCCGCTGAAATTACAAGCCATATGAACAAAGAGTGCGAATTTTGCCCTGGAAAATGCGATTGTGGGCAAATCATGCCTCGAAGTTTATACAACTCTCCGGAATTCGCTTGCGAGTGCCCGGAGCTCGAATGCGATTTTTGTGGGTTCAAAATCACAGCGCGTCTGATGGAGGTAACCTTCCAACGACGAAATGAGTGCTTAATTTAGTTCTGCCTAGAAACATGTAAATGAGTGTGATGAAGCTATCTTTGTGCATTCGTGTGGAGAGTCGGTGCGAAGAAAGGACTTGGCCTTGCATGAACTTACCAGTTGCAAGACGTATGATCCTTTAGTTTATTGTCCATATTCCGATAAAGGCTGCACTGAAAAAGTAAACAATTCAGTGTCTTGCTTGGTTTGCTAAAAAATGTTTTGCAACCTAGATTCCAAAATCTCAATTAAAGCAACACGAAGAAGACTTCAAGGACTATCATAAAATGATATCTGAATGTAAATTATTCTTTCCCATTTTCTTTGAGCTGACTTCTTTGCGATTTAGAAACACGAGAAGAAGAGTTGTGATGGAAACTAGCTAAATAAAGTTCTTTTAATAGAAAATATATAATTTTTATGAGTGTGTGTGGAGATATTTGTGTTGATGTGTTGATTGGCTGTTTATGGTTAAACTATTAAGTCAATTTATTACTACCGAGCAATCTTTGTATTACTACTAATTTAAGTGAGAAACCCAGCATGTATATTTCAGTTGACAACTTATTATATATTACTAAGTAAATATAGGCGATTCTGACTTTCTTATCTTCCAGCCCTTAATTAAATTTGATTAACTTTGGAGTTAAGAGGAAATCTAGAAGGCAGATTATTTTTCTGAACAAATAAAATTTTCGTTGAGACAGTTTTAATTAATCAGTTTGTATTCGTTTATTGAAGTTGATCGAAAAATTTTACACAACTTAGAAAGCTGCTGGAATAGGTTGTAATGTGAAAACAGGTCTGGAGTCAGTCATTGAATGCAATCCTTGATGCCCTTGAAGCAGAGTGTGATTCGCAGAGTTTTTCAAGTCTGACTCCAACAAATATAGAATAAAAAAACTAACTAGCTGAGTATCAAAATGAGGTCCAAATACTCGGACTACTTCAACAATCCAAGGTTTTCAGACGAGCAAAATATGTTATATAATAACAAAAAGATATAACTTTTAATGCTTCTTTACTCTTTTCAATCTAGTCGGTCTTACTTCCCTTTCATATTCCTCAGATTCATCCTCGTCATCAGTTTTCTCAAATTGAACGCCTGCTTTTTTTTGATTCATTATCACTCTAGTTCTGACGAGCCGCTCAACCAGTTCCAGTATTTCCTCCCTATCTGCAAGTACCCAAAGCGCCTTGAAAATGTTGGCTTCGATTATCACTTCTTTGAATAGTGCTCGTAATTTCTCCGCAAGACTGTTGACTGGGGCTTTAATCTCCCCTTGAAATCGATCATATACTTTTGAGAAAAACAGCGTTTTTACTGCATCTCCTGCGATCTTAGACACGTTCATTTCTGCCGAAGTAAGACATTTCTCCACCACTCCAATAAATTCTGGCGCTTCAGAGTTAGCCAACTTCAATCTGTCTTCAATCAGCAAATTAGAGATCTTCTCGATTTTAGGGCTTTGAAATTTCTTAATTTTGTTTTGAATCAGGTTGGTAAACAAGTAATTTTCTAAATCTTGCGAAAAAAACCTGTCTTTGAAATAAGCGAGAAGATCCAAATTTGCTTCTTTAAGGGTTTTCCATTTTTTGTCTCTTGACTTCTCAGAGAGATCGCATCTCATTCCAGCGGAAAAATGGATATCTCCTAATTTTTCCTTGAGTAGACCCGAGCATTTGACATTTTTCAAGAATGTTTTAGTGGTAAAAAACTCAAGGAGATTTTTGTCTATATTATGATATAACTTTTCCCTCCGAGCCTCAGGCAATGATTTCTTTGAAATGAGGGTACCATTGCTCCCTTCGAATTCCAATTTGAAATAATATTGCCTGTTCGCAAACATTGTTGAGATGCACACTTCGCCCAAAGAGTCAATTGATTGATTGGATAAGATCGATAAATACTCAGCAAGTTGTTTTCCAGCAGGACTGTCCCTTTTAAGCGGATAGCTGCTCTCTGTGTCATTTATTTTTATGAGAATTATATTTTCGCTGCCCTTTTGATGACTCCTTAGAGTAGATCCATGGGATTTTGTTGAATCTTCCTGTCGTGGAAGATTACAGGTTAATATCTGGTCTGCAATGGAACTCAGTGGAGGTTTTTGCTTGGATTTTCTGTGAATGATGAAGGGCTTGCTCCATTTAAAATCACCAGTGGATGGATTAGGCAGGTTTTCTTCGTCCACTTTTTGATTCTGATCATGAATAATTTCATTTGCATCAAAATTTAAATTAAAGAAGTCGCTGAATTGAGACTCAGACCCAACTGGAGCAGGAAAATCTATTATCGGATAATTCTCTCTCAGATCTTGATCTTCAGGCATGGATGAATAGTGTTCAGCATTTTCAAAATTGTAATGAAAGTTCATGGTTATTGAGTTCTGGATTCCAGGTTTATCTTTGTTATTAGTAATTTAGGCTATATATGTAAATTAAATAGTTCAAAAACTAGATTTTCCGCTACTAGAGGCTGAATATTAATAGTAAGTTCATCGTTGCATTCAAAAGGAAATAGGCTTCAATGCTATTATAGAGAACTCTTTTGGAATGTTACAATGCGAAAAATGGCTTCGGATTTTATTTTTTTTGAGCATTTGAACTGGAATTTACAAAATTGAGTTTTTGGAAAGAGAAGGAAGCAAGCTGCAACCGCACAAAGTTTCGAACTTGCTTGTACTTAAATAATAAGCCTGTCATTCATTTTCATTTCGCGTTCAGTCAAAAAGCTAACTCAAATCTTCTTATTCATGTTTAGTTCGAAAAATACCTCTAAATTTAACTCCCGTAACTAAATTATTCTGAAGCATTCCAAACAATCGCATATTAACTCATTTCCAATTTTATCCTGGCCACACACAAACACAAATTACTCATTAAAATAACTTCTCAAAACCAATGAGAAATACAAGAGTATGCAAATAAGTCAAACAGGTCTTATGCCTTTGTATTTCCACATTTGCAAATTTTCAGACCACAGCTAGGGCAAATCTTATTAAATCTTGAAAGAAGCTCTTGTTCTTCATGTTCGGGAGTAGTAAAATCGAAAACGGGGGCTGGTTGGGTTGCCTTGTAAGCATTGAAAATAAATTGCGGATTTTTTCTGGTTTCTTCATCTAATCTTAAAAGAGCCTCTCTTGCATCTTCTCGCAAATCCACCTTTTCGGCTTGTGTTCGCATAATAAACTGCGTCGTCGTGCTGATTCCAGCGATCTTTCCACCTTTTCCTGCACCTTGAAGCGGCATTTCAGGTTTTTTCGAAAGAATCGGATCTTGTCTCATTTTCTCCTTCCTTCTCTTGCGATTTGTCGTGTTTTCTTTGAATGATGGCAGTGCATGAGGTGTTCTAATCTCTGGCATGTACTCGATATCGTCAGGCTGACGCTCGCGAGGTTTCTTTGCGATACAGAGCAAAGCGCCCTTCACACTCTTCTGTGGGTCGTAGAGACAAGTTACACTTCCATCAGTCGATCCGACGAATATCTGATTAAGGATTGGATGCCACAAAATATCAGTTACACTTCCACGAGAGACAGAAAGCTGGCCTTTGATTTTATAGGGAGCTTTCGCGTCGATGAAGACAAGTTTGCCGAATTCTCCATCCTTCTTAGCAGAGACACCAGTGATAATCGTGCTTTCGTCAGGACTGAGCGTGACCTTTGTATTCCAAAAGAAATTATCGAGATTATACCATACTTCAATTGGTTTTTTCGCATTTCTCACGTCCCATAGCTTGAGCGTGTTATCCATCGCCCTTGAGAGGAAACTCTGCCCATCGTTAAAAAAATGCAAAGAGGTGATTTCTCCTGTGTGCGCACCTTGGTAAGAAATATCTGCTCGAGAGTAGTGGTTCCTTGCGCTGTAAAGGTGTATCGCACCATCATCACAGGCCACCGCAATCATTTTTCCATCAGCCGAATAACGGCAGGTCGAGCATCCCACCTTCACGCCTTTGGCGTTTTTGCATTTGATAATCACCTTATGAGCCAACTGCTGTTCGACACCCATAAGCTTAGAGGTCACATCCCAAATTCGCACTGTTGAATCGGCAGAGCAACTCATGAAAGTGTTGTTATCAGTGGGATTCCATTGTCCACATTTCACCATGTGAGTGTGTCCTTTTGTATGGTTCAGATCACTAATATACATATCTCCCTTGATGCACTCAAACAGCTCTTTGCCGTCTCTGTTGTAGACCTTCGGTTGTGAAGAACCAGTGCAAACGAGAAATTGCGTTGAGTTTGGGGCCCAAGAGAGCGATCGAACAGGATGACCTTCCGCAGGTTCGATAATTCGAAAAGAGTTCATGCTATTGTTCATTCCGGTGAAGTCCCACATCCTCACATCATAGTCATTTGAACCGGTGATCAGTCGAATTCCCTTTGCGTCACAATCTATTGTGGTTACTGTTTTTGAATGTCCTTTCAGCGTCACTTCATGAGAGATTGGCAATATTTTCACGAGCTCTTTAAGACGCTGTTCTTCAATACTAAGCGGGGTGTCTTGTTCTGAAGGGAGATCAGTTTCGTCATCAGATGAGGATGATGATGAGTCATCAATATTTTGGTCTGGGCGGGCAGGACCAATTATCTCATCTTCGGTTGCTATGGTTTTTGCTTGAGGTTTTTCAAAGGTACTTTGAGGTATAAGAGGTCTTTTGTATTTTTCTAATTCAGCTTCAATTGATTCGCCCTCTTTCTCCTTTGCTTTTGCGCTGACAAATGACTCTGGTAAGCCTTCCATTTAGATTGATAATCTTATTTTAAGAAATTTATAATCGAAATGACAATTTGAATTTATGAGCTAAAATCCTCAAATTGCGAGCGCTTTCAAATGAAGTCTCCAAAAAAATTATGAGGAGTTGAACTAGCATATTTTTTAATAAAGTTGAATTTATATGACCAATATCGTAATTAAGACTTAGGTTTTATAATTTTGTTCATGTCATTGTTTATCATAGCAATAAGTGCGCAAGGAACTCAATAACATAATAAATTTTTGTCCTGTGCATAGTTCTGTATGGATATACTTATAAAAATCAAAGTTATTAGAATCGATAGTGCCAGGAAATTATGAGAATCATTGTTGAGCTTTTCTTGCATGCCACGAATATCCTGGTTCCTATTTCTCAACTTCCTGTTTTCTCAGAGAATAGAGAACTTGGCATATCATCTCTGGCGATTCTGTACAGCAACGGCTCATCAAAAAGAGAGTAATTTTGTTGCCTTGCATAATCTTCTGCTTCCATCACCATTTCTGGGTTGCTTTGTAACCCAAAGCCAAGAACTCTGCTATAATAGTATTGAGCCAGTGCAAAATTGAGTAAAATTTACTTCATACTAAGCTGTTCAGTTGAAATTGTTGAATCTGGAAAACTGTACTCTTGAGAAATTTGAGAAAAGACCGTTGGAGACTTAGGGATTTCTGTCTTCTCGGGTTCAACCCGTTCTAATCTTAACGAGATAACTCCGACACCACTCTCACCTTTGTGATAGCCTGCTGGCAGAGCTGTTCGGCCTGCTTTAATTGTTATTCGGAACGGTCCAGCTTGCATTTGAGGTATTAATTTTTCAAATGCAAGACAAAGGCTAGTTAACTCGATCGCATAGGTTTTTTTCCTTTCCTCCTTCAGTTCTCTCTTCTCAGCAATACAGTTGAACGCGGGATTTTGAATTATATCCAGAAAGCTGTTCAAGAACTGTTCATATTGAAAGGGAGTATCGTTAAATTTCCCTTGCTTATTGCTCAAATATTCTGCTAATTGTGAATAGGAAAGATGATCTGCAAGGATTTTGTCATCTCGTCGATTTATCAGAGCATCTCCCAGAAGTTTTCCAACCACGCTTTTGCAAAAGTTCTTGTTGATATCATTTTTGATCTTTTCACCGATGGTATTTCCTTTTATTGCCCTGAAACATTGATCGATCATGCTATTCATTTTTTGATTGGGTTTCACAAGCACTGTGGTTGTGTTCTTGTTTTGTTGTCCATCGATAACAAAATCAGACTAAAAAAGTTTAGTTTCATACTCTTCACAAAAACTTACTTTCGAGGGAATGAAAGTTTCAGGCCTCTGACAAGATAACTGACTTTCATGAATGCTTAAATTGGAATTCAATGCATCTGAATGAACCTAGGAATTTCGTGTGAGCTGAATTCTCGAGAGTGAAATTTCATTGATACCTTGACTTTCTTGGTTTTGGAGGTATTGAACGGCGTAATATCATTTGGAGCGTCTTTCTCTCGGAGACCGAACATCGTTGCAAACGAGAGAGAACAATAAACTTTGTTACCAGCAATTGTTACCTCTCCTCCCATCATACGATTAAATTCGTTAGTCGAGTAGCAGAATGTCGTTTTCTTAGAGTCATGAGCAAAGGAGTGGTCACTTGTCAGGGTTTCTTCGTGTCTATATCTCTGCACAGGCGATTGGATGTCGTCTGGGAAGAATAGTTTTGAACTTTTTTCTGCGACGAGCGTAGAGGTATGTTTGGACAGGCAAGAGATACTCTTTGTTGAGAGAGCATCAAATATGTTAGCTTCTTCTGCAAAACCAAGAGCGTGGATATTTTGAGTTGAAGCTCCTCCATTTATGGCGACCAAACCGCAATCAAGAGAGCTTGTAAGTTGTGCTAAAAGAAGAATAATGGAAAAAAGGAAATAATGTTGGGGCTTTACGTGTCCGAATCGGTAGGTTGGAAAAGAAAGACGAGATGTCGCCTTCCTGAGAAAATTCAGTTTCATCATAGAAACTTGACTCTTCCATTAATCAGAATTAGAAACGAATTAAAGATTTTATAATTTGTAGAAGCAAGGATAGTTAGAAGATAACTATCAATTATTTCTCCTTGTAAAACATGTGATAATATTTGCAACATGTTACTGTTGCATAGATCGACTTCAGGAACGAATCTACCCATTACACATTAGATTCAAAAAGTTTCTCCTTTTTTCATCGCCTCCAGGCAGAGGAAAAGTGGCAAACATTTTGCCATATAAAAAAATTATATTGGATTGATTCGCTTTTGTGTTCCAACTCACATTGTCACAAAAATATGCTCTAGAGGTCACTATAAAATTTTAGGCTTCAGGCACCACAGGATCTGAGTTCTGATCGAGTAATTGTAGCCTAAGCAATCTGTCAAAATCCAGTCTATTCTCTCTGGTATCGCGAGAATAAAAAATTTTCCATTGCGAGAATTGTTTTCTGTTCCTAGAAAGACCTAGTAATATCTTCCCATGCCATTCATGCATTAAACAAGCAGCGAAGTGTTGAAAAACAAAAAACATTTCGGGGACATTCTTCTTTCTTTGGTGGGCTTTTTTTTTTCTGTTCTGAGCAGAAAATTTTCACACGTGTTCTATCAGAGTTTGCAAAACCAAGATCGTGAGTTTTATTAGTAAAAGTTTTAAAATGCTCACTATCTAAGAGAGCCAACCCTCGAAACTAGCTAATGGTCAATTTTTTGCTTTGTTTAAAGCGTATATATTAGATCGCTTTGATCGCACTTTAATATGCTATACTTAATTCGATATAACTAACTTCGCCGATATTAACTTTCAAAAGCATAAAAAAAAAAAATCAAAATTCCGTTAGCAAGAAAGTGAAGCTTCCTAGATTTATATTGTCTCGATGACCTCTCCACTTGACTTTCCACTCAATCTCTTCGTCGTCAACTATCGTCTCGCTCACTTTATCAAGGAACTCGATTTCTAAATTAATAATAGCATTAAACCAAAATGTTAGCTTTGATGTTTTTACCTTTGTTCGAGATAAGGATGGTCTCTTCGAGCTTCACGTTCAACGATGGAACTTCTATTGAGGCCGGACAGATAAAACAGTTTCGTGCCATTTTATAAATGATCCTTCCAGAAAGACCAAATTCGAATCCTTGAGGCGAGTTAATGGCTTTATTTTCTGGCCCTGTTCTGATACATCGTTTTTTCGTAAACTTTTCAAAGATTTTAGTCGCTGATTCCGGTTTGCATAAGATTTGTATCGCCTCCTTCGCAGGGTGTCCTTTACCAATTGCTTTTAACTCCAAATGTCCCTTCATTTCTATCGCTTGGCTCCTGAGCAATCCTTTCAGATGACTAAGATACATCACCTGCAAATCACTTAGCTTCTTTTGTTTGTCTCCACTAAACTCCTCGCGAATCAAGTCGGTTATTTTCCCTAGCTCATCCACAAGGTCCATCTGCTCTTTGATAACTGAACGGTTCTCCTTGACCAACGAATCAGTTCTTTCGCCAAGATTATGCCATTCTTCTTTCAGCAGTTGGAGAGTCACATAATATTTCAAAAACGCTCTTTCACTCAGATATATCTGGTATCGACTCTCCACACCTGGGAAAATACTTGTTATGCTTCCAATCTCAGAGGATAAATCAACTTGGTTTGCCAAGACCATCTTTGGTTTTTCAAGCCCGACCAAATGCCTCTTCTTCCAAAACAGCATCGTATCCTCAGCTACTTTAGACGTCTCCAAAAAGATCTTCAATACCTTTTTAATTTGAGAGAGCTGACTTGCTATTGGCTCAAACGAAGGCAGATCGTCTTTGTGGCAAAGGACTCCTAGTCCAGAGAGCAATTCCTCATCGATGACATAGTTGTCATTGGTAAAGAGAGCGTGAACCTGGGCAACACTCTCGAGGGTTTTGCTTAATTTCTCATACATTTTGTCGATACGAGGAAGATATGGCGAGTGATTATTGTAGGTTCTTTTCAGATTGCTATAGGCCTCCAATAATTTTTCACTATGCTGTCCAAACTCGGCTGACATTTGCTTTTGCTGGAGTAACTCTGGTGTCAGAGAGCTTCGAATTTTCTTAAAGCAAACGTTAAACGCTTGAACGTCCTTTATGAAATCTAGTTGTCTTTCAGCGATTGATTTAACTTCGTAGTCAAAATAAGCTTCCTCTTTTGATTTCAAGACCGCGTCATGAATTTCTTGAATCTTAGTTTCTTCAATCTCATGAATGGGAAAGATCAGCCTTGATTTATCGGTTAGTATCACAAAGAGCGGACGTACAGATTGGCACAAATCTAACAGCTTTTCAGAAGATTTTTCGATAAGAAGAAGAAATTTCGGTTCGAAGCTATCTTCGTTTGCTCCTGCTTCTGCAAGGTCACACATCTTTGTCAATTCTTTGTGAAGATTTATGAAATTAGTCTCTTCCTCGAGCAAATTTGGATATTTCGAATTTGCTTGTGTGAGTAACTCTCTCCATTTCCTGTAAAACTCTCCCAGTTGCTTATGGCTTTTTGAACATACTTGATCAATCATGAGTTCGCATTTAAAGATTTCCCCTATGAGATAGCGCTCGAATGAATAATTCAGGCTGATGAGCTGTCCAGGTCTAGGAAACTTTTGAATAAGCATGAGATACTGCGCAAGTGGATCAAAGATATCTGAATAGATTGCTTCGATGAATTCTATCTTCATTTGCTCTTGGTTTTGGATATCTTCCTCAAGTTCCGGTGATCGCAATGAAGGGATTTGGTTTTCAAATTCTTTGCGAACTGAAACGGCAGTTTCTAAATCGTTTCCCAGTTCAATGAGTTTAATTATACATGGCTCGTATTCCTTTGCTCTTGAGATCCTACTGCTTAAATTCGATAGATCCTGAGAAATTTTCAATCGAAACTCGAGGTATTGGTTAGCAATTAAAGCCATATCTTCTGATTTGTCCGTCTCTTTCGTCTCGAATTCAAGAGCTTCTTGGATTTTCTGCACTTTATTTTTCAAATTCTGTATTTCTAAAATTACACTAGAACCGTTTGTCTTTGAAAGGGATTTGAGAGTTGAAAGTTGGGGGCTCTTGGACGCTTTTTTCATTTCGATGGTAAACAGAGAAAAATAAAGGTCTTCGAGCTTGTTTAGCTGATCCTCAAGCTCCTGTTTTTGGGTTTGAACCTCCAACATCTGCACTAGGAAGCGACCTACTCGGGCGAATCTATTATAGTATATAGCCAAATCCTTCATTTCTGCCTTAACGTCCTCGCTAAGTTTGCCCATCTGAGCATATGCACCAACCAACAAACTCTCAACTTCTTGGTAACTGCTCTCGTAGAACTCAGTTGCACGCTTCACTAGCGGTTCCCATTGTCTTTTTAAATTTGAGTTTGTACTACCTACTGCTTTAGTCTTCTGCTGCGGAGGTTTTAAAATCTTTAATTGAAGCTTGCACTGATCTGCAGCTAGGGAAAGCGCTTGATGCTCTCGAAGGATTTTTTGCGTTAGATTCCTTGCCGTTATTGAATGATCACCTTCTAGGTCCTTATGATTACCTTTGCTTTTAGATTCTGCTAGGAGTTTCATTTCTTCATGTGCTTTGATTACTTGTACACAGAGATCTTTATGCTTATGGTATGCTTTCAACAGTGGCTGCAGTTGCTTCTGATAATACATCACAAACTCCTGTGATAACATATTTTTCGCGGTAACATTCTTGATGCGGTTGAACACGTCAATACAACAATGAGAGATTTCGTTCCTGCTCTCAATGAGGTCTTTTTGAGTTGGAAGAGCACCAATAATGCTTGCCTGAACCAAGTTCTCTCTTATGTTATCAAGAGTTTCTTCTAAACCCTTCAAAATTGAAGGTAGTTGACTTTCACCCATATTATGAGGAAGACTAGGTAGACCTAAAGGTTTTTTGATTTTAAAGTAGACAGGAGTAAAGATGGAGTTTGTCTCTGGTTTAATATCGAAATTTTCCTCGACCAGCTCGATTTTTTTATTCAGAACCGCCGGGCTCAGTCGCTCGATGCTGCGAGGAGAGGTCAAACCTTTCATTCCCGTCATTGAGCTATTTGATGACAAATATTTGGAGTGAGAGACACCATTCCTGGTAGAAGTCGGCATTGATTTCGGGATTGCATGATTTAGGGGTGGTAGAACAGTCAAATTCTTGTTCCTTTTCATAAATTGGAGGAGGGACGTTTTATATTTTAGCAATACTCAAATAAACTCTTGTGAATTTAATTCCTGGAGAAATAGTATATTATCACTGATTGAGAATGGGGGACCTTGTTTGGGATTTTTATGAAAAACTATCTCACGTTACAGCACCAAAGCCAATAATGAAACAACTAGCAGCTTAAAGCTGCTGCTAATAATGTTACCAAGTTATCTAATATGTAAGTAGTTACACTTTCTGCTTTTGAAAAATCAGCTGCTTCTACTACAGCTATGAACGTGGCTATCCTTCGGCTGCTTTTCGTATCATCTCTTTCGTGGTTTTCTGGGATGTTAGAAATGCATTTTCAATTTTCATGGCATGTTGAATAAGAAATTTTCCTAATGTAACAAATCATCTCTTTCGTACCAAAAAAACAATAAATATCTTATTCAGCTCGATATGACGTCAACAGCACCAAATCTTTCTGAGGGCTCTTTTAGTCTTTATACCCTCTCCAGAAAATTAAACGAGGAGTTTTTATGACTCGTTCGATCAAATTCATTCGCAAGAATTAATCATTAAATATTATCTGTGTAAAATTTGTGACTACCCGAAGCAAGCACCAGCAGGACAGTCTTTAAAATGCAGGAAAGAATCAAAGCGCGACTCGGAATTACTCCGATTCAGACTCAGAATTCAGCAAAGCCGGACGACCCAACTGAGAGAAATTCAACTATTCAGGACGACAACCCAAAATTCGGAAACCTTAGGAGAATTACTCGTAGCATGACAAATAAAACTCTCGTAAAGCAACCTAGTGCAATAGTGGACAAATACCCTCGCCTAAATCATATTTACCAGAGGTTTAAAGCAATACAGAAGCTTTTGTATCTTGTATTGGAAGACCCCAGTACTTCTCTCCTTGCAAAAATCGTTTTTGCTATGATAATGACAGCGATTCTCTTCTCAACTGTAAACACAATTGTGAGCAATGCGCTTGGCACCAATGATGCTGTGGAACATGTCGAAACAGCCATATCAATAATGTTTCTCGTGGAGTATGCCTTGCGGTTACTCTCAGCTACAGCATTTGGAGATAGTTTTTTTGCGGTTATATGTAAACCCTTTAACCTTTTGGATATTTGTGGAATCATTCCTTATTTTGCGGAACTTGTGTTAGATAGACTGAACGCAGAGCTCCAAATGATTAGTGTCCTGAGGTTGGTGAGGCTCGTTAAAATTATTCGAGTCTTCAAACTCGGCAGATATCTCAAAGGGGCTGAAGTATTTTATCAGGGGATGAAAGCGAGCGTCGGATCTTTTGGATTTTTGATGTTGTTGATCGCGATGTTAGACATTACTGGCGCAACGCTCCTCTATTATGCTGAAAGCCAGCCTTTAAGCATTGATAATTTTAACGAGAACACCGCGACGGGTGTTACCAACCTCCCAGAGGCAATGTGGTTTTCGCTTGTCACGATAGCCACTGTGGGATACGGAGATTATGAGCCAAAGACCCTTCTGGGCAAACTTATTACTATCGTGTTGGCAGTAGTGGGCATGTTGATCATTTCTCTCCCTGTTGCTATTCTAGGTAACAACTTCAGTACGACCTACGTCCAGCAGCTCGAAGACGAAAACATCAGAACGCTCAAAGAATCGAAATTAAGCACTCAGGCCTCGCTGAATGACTCTCAGAAGGAGATTTTCTTTATGAATGAAAGAATACATCAAATCGAAAATACTAATCGCACAATCATCAAACTTCTGCATGAAAGCGAAGCGAACTATAATCAAGTGGCAAAGAAATTGAAAAATTTATACGAGTCGATCTTCGCGGACGAAGAAACGATCGCTAAAAAAGAGAAGCGAAGACAAGGAATTGATTTTAGTAACTCTCCTTTGCTCGGATCGAAAATCGAAACGAGGATCAAAGTATATGAGAAACTGAATCGCGCGAAGAGGAAAATCAATCTCGCAGTGCTATTTAAAGGACCCTCAGGAATTTCTGCGGTATCCACGGAGAACAACCAAGACGAAACGGGAGCAGATGTAGCTGTAGTTGACGCAGGTAATAAGCCATTAGCCAGTGGAAAGCAAAAATCATTCAAAAATCTCTTGGCAATGAATCGCCAAAAGACTAGGTTCGGACTTGCAGCTGCAAGAAATGATTCGGTTGCGTCTGATATTGTAGAGACCGAAGGAGGAGCCTTCCCCAACTCAGTGTTTTCTATGGAGAATAAAATCAAAATAAACAAACCGAATCAATACCTTGATAAATACCGTGGCTATCGATCGAGGCACGCCGTAGAAGGAGAAGATCCTCTAAAGGCTGACACGGTAAAAAAGCATACAGAAGAAAGAGCACAGCCCAGAATCCTTATTAAGAGTCACAGCGTGGACAATTCAAATGAGTTTTTAGCATATTACGTTCGTAACCTCAGCTTCCTGACACCAAAGCTCCTCCAAGAGCTGATAGGAGATAAAGATAGTGACTCGAGCAACGAAGTCGGTGATTCTGAAGATGATACTATTAATTCTCCTTTGTTGACGAAAGGAAAAGCAAACACTCGCATTCATAGAAGAAACTCTGTGACTGGCGTGAGGAAACCTGATGAGAATCCTCAGGAGAAACAACAAAAGAAAAATAAAAAAGCTAGAGTCATAGATATGACAAAAGCTGGGAAGTTTGTCCCGAAAAACTATGATCGAAAGATTTGGGAGCTGTCAGGTAAGATTCTGGAGAATATGGAGCAGAAGGCAATACTGGGCACCACGTTGGTGGGGTTAGATAAGACGGTAGCGGAGCAAAGTAAAGAAGTACGTGAAATAGAAAAGGCGATAGATTCAGCAAAAGATGAGATACAAAGACTTATGAAGTTAAAGGAGCAAGTCATCGAACATAATAAGATAGAAATAAACTTCCAGCATACGTTACAGGTGATTACAGAAATGAATAGAGAGTCGCCGATACACAGAGAGCAAAAAAAACAGAGGATACCATCGATTGATGATGGCTTTGCAAAGGCTTCCGAGGACTTCAAGCAGATTGACCTATTTACAGGAAATAGAAATATACCATTGCAAAATAAAGGAAATGAAACAAGTCGGCTCCAAGATGAATATTCTGTAATAAAAGAGGAGGATGAATCTTTTGTTAATTCAGGAAGATCAACTCCGGTTCCTATGCTTCGGAAATATCCACCTCCCTTAAGTTCCTGGAGAAAAGGAAATGACTAAAAGCACATCATTTGCTATTGACAGCATGTCTTTTTCTAATATTATGTCAATCAATTCAATAGTTTATTCTATTTACAGCCCTGCTTTTAAAATTTTTAGTTTGACTCATATGTTTTTTTTTTAACAAAAATTCTTTTTAGCTCTGTGAATGTTTTCAGCAACTTTTGAACATAGAATGACATTACACTTTTTGATCTGAAATCTGTTTTCTCATAGATATTTGGATTATTCCTCCCAATGAGTTCGACTCCCTCTTTACAAAACTGGACACCTGATAATGAAAGTGCCAACACTTCATTATCATTATTAATTTGAAAAAATGATTGTGATTATTATGATATGATTATTTCAAGTTACATAGAAGCTCTATTACATATTGAGTATCATCTCTAGCAAGCATAATAACTCAAGTTCATATTGATAGCGTAATATTTTGTTTTCATTTTTAAAAAATTACATGGGCAAAAATAAACCAATTAGCACTTAAGTATGCAAACATGTATGTATGGAAGTATATCAAGTAACCCTTCGCCACGTTATAAACTATTTCGAAAGGGTTTCAACAGGGAGCATTCCTTCGGCCTTTGGGACAATTTCGGTACGGTAATCATAAAGCTCACGATAGCAGGTTTTAATTGTGTTTTCAGCGATATCCGAGGCATTCGATATCTCTTTCAGCGTCTTTCTCTCATCCTTCGACAGCATGCTAATAATATATAGCGCAGTCGCAGCGATGGTTCTTGGGTTTCTACCTTCAACCAATCTCTTTTCTAGAATTTTCGACGTGAGATTCAGCGCTAAGGCCCGCATGTTCTCTGACATTCCTAACGTGTTAGCGAAGTTCTCACAATATGTAACAGCATCAACTGAAGAGAAACATGGGAAATATTTCTTAACTAGATGGTATGACTTTGCCATTTCTTTGATCGGGATATTTGTTACATCTGATAGCTGCTGAGGTTTCAGAGGACAATTGCACTGTCTGCAAGCAATCCATAGGACCGCCGAAGCAAGGGAGTCAACGCTTCGTCCTTTAAACGATTTTTTCTCTTTATCCAATGTATAAAATAGCTCTTCAGCCTTGTTTACAATCTGATTGTTCAGAGCGAGTGCTTCACACCATTTCTTAATCGTCGAGTTTGCTTTATATAGCGATCGATCTTCAGGATCGTTCAATCGCATATTCAATTTCTTCATCGTTTTTGAAAATTCATCGTTCTTGCCTCCGTCAATATCCAAAGCGAGTCCTCCATCTGCGAGTCTGTAATTATAGATACCTCCGACTCTGCGAGGGTCACTTCCGCTTGAATTTCCTTCAGAGAAAATTCTGTATTCGGCAGTAGTATCAATTAGATTTCTTTCTAAAACAAGTCCACATGATTGACATACCCTAGTGCCTTCGACATAATCGGTCTTAATTTCAGTTTCTCTCTTGCAAAAATCACAATAGCTTTCACTATCTTTAGTTTCTGTTGTGTTCATTTTACTTGTTAGCAAAGAGTTGTTCTTTGTTAGAAATTAAGTTTTTCTTTATTATCAAATTTATGATTTTTTGCTGCTTATAAGGTGTGAGAGGCCAGCTATTTTCAGAACAGAAATCAATTAAATTTGCTTCTTCTATATTATAATGGAATATGTTTTCTATATCCATTTTAAAAAATATTCTGAAATGAACACGATTCTGATAAGAAGGACTTGTTTCAAGCTTAATCATAAGGGGAATACTTCGGAACTTTATCCTTGAGAGAGTATAATTATAATGATTGATATTAAACATGGGAAGAAATGCTTGACTAAAACTCAGTAATTTACTTGGCCTCTCTGACTAACAAAGGAGGCTGATATTTTTTTAGCAATCCTGAAAAGTTATGAATAAAAAAAAGAGAGTGAGAATTACTTCGTTTTATAATAACTTAAGTGAGATTAATTAGATCAATTTCTTTGAGATTCTTACAGTCAGTGCAAATCAGTTCAAGAAATAGGAAAGCCAATTTTTAGATCCCGCTCTTCAAAATAAAAAAAAAAATCCTATCAACGACTCAGATTCGTAGTGTTTCTAATTCAGTAGCCGCCGCTACAAATTCGAATTGCAAAATAATAACTTAGAAAACACGAAAGTAAGGTTCAACGGTGTGAAATAATACAGATCAATTTTAATAATAGCCTTATTCGTCAGTGTGAAGAGTTTCACTCATCGGTGAGAGCTATTTGGAAATTGAAATTAAAAAAACATTCAGATTTGCGAAGCAAGACGATTTCAAGAATCATTTTTTGTAATTTATTACGAAAACATATGAACTGAGGATATATTTGGTTTCCACCATCCAAAATATCAGAATACCATTATTCGAAGTAGCAAGCTTCATCTCAGAAGATTGTCTAAATCAACTTATTAATAAAATAAAAGCTTGAGTTGGTCTTATTCCAAAATTCGAGATTTGACCATAATTTTCCAAGTAGCGGCTGGAAATTTTGATATACTGGCAAAAGCTTTGGAATCTCTTGTATGATACAGATGAACTTGTTTCATCAATATTGTTGAAAATTAGATAGATCAAACATTCAAAGGTATAAATGAGAAAACAGTTTCCTCAATAAAACCTTTGTACAACGAATTTTTTTGTGCTTTCTTATTTTCATCACAAATGAATTTCAGGATCCTGAGCTAAATTCAATATCGCTGCTGATATTCAACGATGAATCTGAAAGATATACCAACTGATTCCTAATGAGCTTATAGTAAAAATAATTTTATTGACTTACAATGCAGAGAGAGCAGCAACCGAAACCGGTATATACTTTTGAAGGAATCCATGAAAGTAATTTTCTATCGCTCTCGATTTGTCAATCTTCTTTACTCCAAAACAGATGTTGTCAGTGCAATGGCACTTTCATTGGATTCAAAATTGTTAGCGACGGGCTCCTATGATAAATCTATCAAAATATTTGATCTTGAGAAGAGAGAATTACTCCTTACTCTAAAAAATGCTCATACAAGTAACAAGTCAGTGCCCCTTCCATCTAACACCTCTCAAGATTGGATAATGAGTCTGGCTTTCTCTCATTCAGGAAAATTCTTAATTTCTGGCTCATATGACAATTCGATTAAATTGTTTGACCTCGACACGAGAGCAACAGCACAGCATTTCAAAAACGCTCACGAAGGTAGAGAAAATTCTTACAAATTCAATTCCTAATGAACGAACCAGGCGCTGTAAGGAGTGTTGCTGTGTCTCCAAACGACGGGCTGATCGTGTCTGGTTCTGACGATAAATCCATTAAAGTCTTTGATTTGGAAGAAAATCAGTTGCTTCATACATTCCAGAACGCTCACAAAAGTAAATTGGCCCTCCTCCTTTGTTTCACGCTGAGCTTGGTATTAAAAATAGATAGAGTTATGTCTGTGGTTATCTCAAGCGATGGTCGATGGATTGTGTCGACTTCTGATGATAAGAGCATTAAAATATTTGACCTTGAGCGGCTCGAACCGGTTTACACTTTCGCAAATGCCCATGAGAGTATGTTTCTAAATATTGATTCCTTTCATTAAAAACTTATATCAATAGAATGGATCGTTCCAGCTATTATTTCTTGGGACAAATCTCTCATCGTTTCAGGATCTTACGATAAATCAATAAAAGTCTTTGACACTCAGAGAAAGACTGTACTTCAACATATCCGAACCGCTCATGATCGTATATATGACTCTTCTTGCTCCTGTCTTTAAACCACTTTTCAGATACCGTCCTCTCTTTGGCTTTCTCTCCCTCACAGAAATATGTCGTATCTGCCTCAGCTGACAAGACTATCCGAATCTTTGATATTCAGACAGGAGAACTCGTTCATTACATTCCTGATGCCCACAACGGTAACGATGGCTCCCAACACATAAATTTTATCCAAAATTTCTCACCAAACAGATGCGATAAACGTTGTCGCTGTCACTTCAAACGGAAAATATATTATTTCAGCCTCTTCAGACCAAACAGTGAGAATCTTCGATTTTCCGGTGAACCTCGGTACAACTCTATTGGCAAAGGACTGCATCTCACACTAATATATCTTGCTAGAAGGACAAACTGGAAATATACTTCCCGAGAAAATTGGCGAAAAGAAATTCTCTCCAGAGAAGCCGATGGAATCCGTTATCACCACCAAAAAGCCTGAGCCTACTACAAAGACCGGATTCAATTTCAAAGCCGAAATGGGCAACTATCTTCTCAATAATTTTTCTAGCGAAATTGAGAGAGCGAAGGCCTTGAAGAATGAACTGAAGGAGGAGATGAAGCAAAGGCTCATTCGTGAAACTGGCCTTCAAGCGATTACTCATGATATGCTTCGTGAGCAGCTCCAGCTCCTCGAACACATAGGTTTCCTCCAACTAACAATTTCTGTTTCATAACGCATTTGGGATTAGATGAGATTAAAAAGAAGAAAGATACTGTGTCGACAGATATGAAAAGCAAACAGCAGAACCTTGAGGAGCTCAAAGCAAATAAAGAATACAAAAAAGCCGAAGAAATCAAACAGGTTATCAAGCAAGAAGAAAGAGAGGTATTTGCATTCATGAATGGTTGATCGTTAACCGTCGAAATATTTTTCAATAAACAAAAAGATTATCCATTTTGACGTTGAAAGAACTGATACGATGAACCAACTTTTTAAAGTAGAGAAACTGATCAGGAATAATATGCAGGACATCGATACCCTCTTGGACACCATCAGAAAGGAGCTTGAGAGTTTCAAAATGATAAGGGAGAAAGGAAACGAGAATATCCGAAAGGAAGATGAGCTTAATAAATCAAATTTGAAATCCTTGATTGAAGTAATTGATTTGACAAGAGCCAGTGAATAACCATGACAAATTGAACCCAACAAATAGGAATTTAAGAAGGAATGCCGCACGTTGGGACAAGAGTTGAACAGCCAAGCAGAAAAAGATGATATCCAAGCCGACACCTGCGACGATGTTGTTTCCAGAATCTCTGCCACAGCCTCTAAAATCCAGACTTTAAGGTTCGTGCAATCGATTCAACACAAAATAATTTGTGATTTCTTCGGTGTAGGGGCGGTCTTGCGACTTTACGAAAGCGTGAAGAAGCGACCTCGATGAAATTAAAAGTAGAGAACCAGTTCATCGAGCAAGCCGATGATGTGCTTAACAGCGTTTCGAAATTAAATGCTACTCTGAAGGAGAGAGAAAGCGAGCGAGAGGAAATACTAGCGAAGATTCCTCCTTTGATTACAGAAGTCGCTCAACATCTTCAAGACGTGGAAAAGAGAACTTCCGACCTTGAAAACATGAATAACGAAATCAAAGCGCTTCAGAAGGTCAACTATGAGCTCTCTAAATTGATCACTTCGAGCGAATCTTCCATGATAGACCACAAAAACAATTTAAAAGCATATGAAGAGGCCGAAAACTTTGAGGTATATATTACGTCTTTGTATATGCAGTGAGCTTAATTTTTTCAAAATACACGTAAATCAGGTACTAGAGCAGATGAAGCACGCTGAAGAGGAAATGAAACAGCTGAAAATGCAATACGAGCAAAGAAACCAAGAAATCAGAGGCAAATTGGATAAATATCAAGAATTAGACGTATATATATATCAATGAATCAAAGAACTTATGTTAATCATTTCATTATTCTACTATAGCGAGAGAGAAAGGTCAGAGTCGAAGCACTCGATAAGAATAAGAGAAAAAGTGAGCTCGCTGTGGTTGCATTCCTCAAATACAAAAAAGAAGAACTTGCTTTCTACAGAGATCTCTACACATTCGTTGAGCTCACACAAGTCTATCCTCTCCTTGACAAATCGGTAGATTTTTCATTGCTATCTGCCTTTGCTTATATAACTATAGATTGAAGCAATCGATGTTTACATAAAATCGAATTCGAAGAAGGGTCGCTCCCAAGGAAACATCACTCAATCCAAAATGGATATTTCGCGCCTTGATGAGAGCAGCGTAGTGCAGGGTGGTGATCCTGAAGGAGACTCCAAAATGCTTAAAGCTCCAAAGAAAGAAGGTAAATCTTCTAAAAAGAACGAGCGTTCCTCCCCTCCGAAAAACGTCGAGCTATCGATTCCCGAAGGATCTGAGAAGAGTCAGTCGAGGATCGAAAAAGGTCTCGGCAAAGAGAAAAACCCAAAGGCTCGCAAAGATATGGTGAAACAACAATTTTCTGCTCATTAATAGTTCCGCATATACAATTATATGAATCTAAGAAACCTTTATCAGTTAGCTTATATCAACCTTAAGGAAAATTAATCATATTATATCTAGCAATAGAAACAAATTCCTCGTTATCACTAACAGCATTCGATTTTTCACAATCCAGGTTAACACTAAGCCAACTAGGGATGACCCTAAAAAAGAGCATTTCAGAGAATAACAACTCTTTTGATAATTTTCAACCTGTAGATTCAATTTTCATCATTGTCAACTACAAATGCTTATTTCAATACCTGTAATTGTTTATTACTAAGGAAGATTTTATCTATTACTAGCTAGAGATGAAATGCTCAAACGAATATGTATAACTTTCCTTTTTATAATTTTCTTCTGAATAGCTACACTAAACTTAAGAATTTACGAGTTGCAATTTATTTTTGTAAAGAGGGAAGTCTGCTGTGCCATTCGGGATTTTCATATACTCACCACGGCGGAACATCTCTCCGAGATCGTCGTAATGAGGTGAGAAAATATTTTCACTTTCTCCAGTGTCTATGTTGTAATAGCCTTCCATGGTCCAATCATTATACCTAACATATCTCAAGTTTGGAGAGAACAACCCGTTGTAATTGTGAGCATCCTCCAGGTAATATCCGAGATTGACCGTCCTTTTATTTCCTCCGGCGGGAACGAGTCTATCGAAGAAGATGGATAAAGGAGTCTTGCTGAATGGCACGTGTTGATAGTGCATCTTGTGCATGTGTCCCCAAACCCAGTTTCGTTTATCTTTACCAAATTTGGCCTCAAGATGAGCTTTGGTCTCTGTAAGAGCTTGCAAGAGTATATAGATGCATGAAGGGCGAGGAGTTTCAGCATCATGGATCTTGCAGAGCAAGTCATCAATGCCATCGGTTTTATTCTGAGCCCACTCCTTGAACATGGCGAAATGGTATTGTTCCATGATGAAAGATCCCGCGAATCCAATTCTTTCAACTTCCGAAAACCTCATGTTATGGAAGAGCTTCGTATGGTAGAGATATTCCCAAGCCGACCAAATCGTTGCTGGGAAGCTGTTTACATCGAAGGAGGCGTCCCATCCAGTTAAGTCCGCAAGCATCTCGTCAATAATTGCGATATCGATGCCCTGAGCGCGCCTATCTCTTGCAATTTCGTGCTTGTATCTGTGCATCACTTGGATTAATCCTGGCAGTGTGTCTCGGACGTAAGGATCGATCACATCCAATTGCATTTTTTTGCAATCTTCGAGAGTGATCTTTCTGCCATTTGCTGTATACTCCTTGATTAATTCCTCCACTCTCATTCCTCTTGAAGTAGAGTACATATTCAGCCAGTATCCATGCTTATGTGCGTCACTGGCGATCTTGTTGTTCGAGCTGGCAAAGTAGCCATTCTTTGGATTTTCTAAATGAGTAAGATTCTTTGTAGAAACAGTTCCAATCCAATCATCATGAGCTTTTGTCCCATCTTTCACAAGAGCTTCGTTCTCAAAATGTCCTCTGAGAGCGTACACACCAATACCTCCGTAATAAATATCGCCTTCAATAGTCGTTAGGAGAAGGTTCATGCTCACAGTAGCGAGGTAACTGGCCTCCTTGGTTTCTTGTAAGGACTTGGCTAGCAGCATGCCATACAGTCCGTCGAAATTCGTGTCATTCACGATTCTTCCTGTCCATGCAATTGAAAAGTTTCTAGGCGAGAAATGGGAATGCAAGAGAACTTCAATTTTTCTATGGGAGAAGTTATGGATGATAGGACCGTGTCTTGTTGATTTGATGGTATATTTTCTCGGTGACCCAAATCTAACGTTGATAACTTCTTCTCGCTCTTTCAAAGGCCACCAATTTCCTTCGTAAAGATATTCCTTTCCATCAGCGCTTATTTCTTCTTCATAGCAGTCCGTATTATCGCCATAAAGCGTGGTCAAACCTGCCGAAAGGAATCTGGTGATAAACACGCTTGGACCTGGGTAACCAGGAGTATGAGCTCCAACGAACGTGTTATTATCGCCCCAAATATGCTCGCTCAGGTACCAGAAGCTCGGGATTGAGTTTGGTAGATGAGGATCATTGGCGGTGATCGGCTTTCCTGTGTCTGTGAGGTTTCCGTGAATAACCCAAGCATTGCTTCCTTTGCTAGCGGCGATATTGATTATTTCCTTCCAGAGCAGACTATCGACTCCTCCGTCCTCGTAGTCGATCTCCGTGAATCGTCTTGGGTCTTTTTTATATGCCTCGGAGATGCGGACCTTAACATTGGAGTAATTCAGCTTCTCGTATTGCTTTTTGAATTGCTCGTCGTAAAGACCCAGTCGCTTCAGCTCCTCGTCAGTGACGGTGAGCGTTTCTTCAAATACATTCTTTAAAGTGAACCAACGAAGGGCTTTTTCAACACCCACCTCCTCGGCAAGTCTCGAACGAATAATCTCAGTGATCCAATCCATAGACAAAGCAAAGTTCAGGAACTTGTGATACGCCATCGCATGGTAAGGAGTGTAGTCTTCGAAGGTGATGCCGAGAAGCCAGAACTCGAATGGGAGCATAAGCGTCTGCTTCACAAAGTCATTTATTCCGTCACAGTAGGCTTGAATATGTTCTCTGGCAAAAGGAGTGAGCATTTCTACGGACTCCTTTGCGGCTTGAGGGATACCAACATTGCGCATGAAAAGATCGATTTCCAAAGTCTCCGTTCCGAAAACTTCACTCATAGTTCCTGTGACTAGACGTCTTTTGGTTTCGATGCTAAAGAGACGGTCTTGAGCTACTGACCATCCAAGTCCATACAGCGTGGATTTCAAGGTATCACCTTTGATATGTGGGACGGCATGTTCATCACGGTAAATGGTCAGATTCCCGTATTCAGGTCTGCTGATTTTCACAACTCCTGAATAGAGAGGCGTACGGCTCTGCAACAAAATGAAGAGCACTAAAGAGAGGCCAATCGGGTATAATATCAAGGATTTTAGTCTCATGACAGTGATTTATCCTCAATCTCAAGTATCTTTTTTAAATCAAATTTTAACTAATTTTTTCGTTCCTCTCCCTTAAATAGAAATCATAGCACTTAAAACACGAGGAATGCAACGAATTTTCGATATTTTTCAGCTACGAGACTACCCATCAAATGTTTGAAAATACTGCTCAATCTTACACAAAGCTTCAAAGAGAAGCCTATTTCATACGTACTAGGGTAATTCAACTCGTGCTAATAATAGAAAGATTAGGAGATTGTTGAGATTCGGGAGTGATTCTTGAGATGATAATTTGAATTAGAGGTTTATTAGAAAAAAAATTTTTTTGGATACACCCTCAAATAAAAATCATTTCGCAAGTTATAGCTAAAAAAACTAGCAACATTGAATTTTTCTCTCAAGGGTAATTCCTTCATTCAAACCACTTGCTTTCCCGCCATTGATGGTGGGATTACTAATTTTTTTATTTATTAAAAGTTTTATCTAAGGAACTAAAGGTAAGGCTTTTGTTTTGATTTTTCATGAAAGGTTTGTCGATATATAGGTTGTAAGAAGAGAGAGACAAAGATAATTATCAAGAAAAGCAAGAGAGAAATCGCAGCATTAGAAATTCTATTTATTTATTTCTATTTAGTAAGAAACTTTTCATTATGCAATTCTCTAAAACAAAGGCAATCTACCAAGTTCGAGAGAAAAAGCTGCCCGTTGGAGCAAGGTGTTTTGCATTTTTTGTCTCTGATATAATAGGGAAGGAAGCTCATTCATTCCCATCAGGTTCACAGTGGGATTAACAAACTGTTTGACGTTCTGCTGATAAAGTGATGGAGCAGGGCTGTATGCGGTTCTTTGCAACAATAACCTGTTAAGAAATTGATCCTGCGAAGATATCAGCGGTCGTGATGTCTGAATAGTAGGATATGAGTAAGAAGGCATTGGCTCAACCACAGGGTAGCTATTCATGAACGGACTCATCGTCAATGAAGAGCTCTGAGGATTTTGAGGAATAAGCTTGGGTATTATCGGTGAAAGAGTAACTGTACCTACATTGACAGTAGGAGATTCTGGTTGAGATTTCTGATCGTTCAAAGTCAAAGCTTCTTCAATTTTTTCCTCAATTTTAACTTGTTTTTTGAGCATTGGCTCAATCTTCGACTCAAGAGAGGTCTGCATTGAGGTAGTTTCAAGCGGTTTAGTTCCATCACAGAATTTCGCATGCTTGTTTAAGGAGCTTGGATAGAGATAGGAGCGTCCGCATTGTTCACAGTCGTAGTGCTTTCTTCGGAACTCGTCACTATGAATTTGGAGGTGTTGACGAAGGTTTGAAGCTGTTGAAAACTTTTTTTGGCATTGATTACATTCGAATGTTTTCTCGCCGGTATGCGTACGTTCGTGTCGCTTGAGGTTAGAACTCTGCACAAAACTCTGCTGACAGACTTTGCAGGTGTAAGGACGCTCGCCTCTGTGGATTCTCTCGTGTTTGACTAAAGAAGACAGGTAGTTGAAGGCTTTGCCACAGGAGTCAGCGTTGCACACATACACTCGTTTTCCATTGCGGCGATGAATGAATTGTTTCCAAGATCGGCGAGGTTTGGAGGAGATATTGCAGGAGGCATCCTTGCAATCCTTGGAGGAGTCAAGAGGAAGATTTTCAATGAGAGAAGAACTCATAGAAAGAAACAGTTGAGAAGAAATAAGGAAGAAAAGAAAGGAAGAGAAGATAGAAGCGAGAGACTTCTTATCCTTGCGTTTATCGCGATTCTGATAAAAGAGTTTTATAAAAATCTTTAAGTTTGGAGCGATTTGAAACCTACAAATTGAATACAAGCTGAGACTTGCAAAATATTGTAATAGCCATTTCAATTATTTCTAATGGAATCTTTTTGAATATCAAACATTTCGGATCGTTAAGAGATATTGGACTTCAAAATTAATTTCTTGTTTTTTTAAATTTTATTGGTTAAAGGATTGTTTTGGCAAGCTGGCTCTAATCAGTGAGAACCTAAAGTACGCACCTTATAAATTTAGGAAATTCTTTATATGAATCTCTGCAAGTCTTCGATTTAAAAAGAAGCAACTATACAATTAGTTGCAAAAATCACGAAGCGATTCAAATTATTGATACTTCACTTCTCCGTTGTAGATGCCTTAGTTGTTTATTTATGAAACTCGGATAGCAGACAGAATAAGACATAATAGGGTACAAAAGAGTCAAAGATTACAATAATATGTATTAAATCAAGAGCTCTTAGGTTTTCCGCTGAGTAAGCCGCCTAGTTTCAAATCTTTCCTCAGTGCGAGGAAGAGTAGGGCTAGACAAACAATTTGAAAACTGAATAGGAACCAAAACACCGTGAAATATCCGTGCTTCTCGTCGTTTTTCGTGAGGTCAATTAATTTACCATCAACCGGCGAGAGAATGCCGCAGAATAGTCCGAAAAGCCAGGTGAACACTCCCATAGCAACACCAACGTTTTCGGTTTTAACTACCATCCCAATGAGCGTGTAAAACACTACACCAAAGGTTCCAATGAACACTCCCTCCATGATGAAGGGCGCGACCACTGAGAAGCATTGATCGCAATTAGGCAGCGAAGCATTCATAACGAATGCCATCATTAAGAAAACAACTCCTAAAATGAAGAAATGAATTCTTTTGCCCGACCGATCCATGAACCTTCCAACCACCAGTGGTATCCCGAGGATAATTCCAAATTGTGGTATCGATCTCAGGAAACCTGATTGACTTTCCGGAAATCCAAAACGTTTTTGGCAGAAATTGCTTGAGATAAGATTTAAGAGTGAATAAGTACCGTATGAGAATACGCCACTTAAACAAATGTACCAGTAGAGTTTTGATAATTGTTTGATTGGAGCGAAACTGAATTTTTCTATCGTTTCTTTCAGGCCAGCTTCTCCAAAAATATGCTCATATTTTTTGTCGAAGTAAGTAGCGACTGCGGTCATAGCCAAGGAAAAGAGAGCGAGCAATACTTGAACAAAGAATGGCAAGAACAAGCTGTCATTAAGTTTGTAGAGTACTGGACTCAAGGAGCTAAGCGCTATATTAAAAATAGCGATGAGGTATACTCCAGCGCCAGTAGCTAGTGCGAAGTCCTTTCCTTTAAACCATTTTTGAAGGATTTTAGCTTTTGAAATGACGATTGAGTCTGTGCCGAACCCAAAAATGAATGAGCCTACAAGCGAAAGGAACAGACTTCCTCCATTTACTCCCAGGAGCATAATAAGATCACCTAGCACGAGTATGACAGCTCCTGCATAAAGACTCTTCCTCGCACCGATCTTATCAATGAAAGCTCCTAAAAAGATAGGAACTATAACGCTAGGTGCTGCCATGAATGTCGTGATTAATCCGTATTCTGTCTCTGTAATGTCAAGGTGTCGTATTATCTGCGCTTGGAGTGTGTTAATGTTCGTTCCATGGGTAAAAAAGCACAAATTGCATAAAGAGGCGGATATCAAGAGCAAGATGCGGCTTGATTTTGGAATGGCATCTGCAAGCTGATTGCCTTTTTCAAGTTCGTCAAAGAGTTCTTCTTCTCCCTCTTTTTCGAGAACCGAAACGTTCACAGATTCATCTGTGTCGTTGATGAGGCTTGAATTCTGGAAGATATCTTTTTCGTTATGGTCAAGCATTTTGACTCTTCAGCTATTTTGTTGATGACAGCTGTATTAAAATTTAGTTTATATTGACTTCCTTAGTATTTCGATTAAAAGAAGAGCTCTCTGAAATTGAAGAAGAAAGAAAAACTGCAAAGTTTATGTATAGGCCTCATTTTCGAAGGTCCAAGCATCGAGCTGTACCATACGTGGTGTATGAAGCGTAAAAGCAACAAAAAAAATTGGATACAATTAAAAAAAATGAGTTTTAATGAATTTTATTAAGAATAACGTTGGACTTTGGAAAAATGGAACAAAAACTCCTTAGCTTTATTTAATGCATGAATCGATGTGATAGGTTCGATAGGATGAGCTAGAGAGTTCGAATAACTTTCTTAGTGGTGACTCCAAACAAAAAAAAAAACAACTGCTAAAGCAAAATTTTATGGAGAAAACATTTTGTGTAGACCTTTTCATCAAATAAACCACCAAGAAATTTTCTAGACATTGATGATTAGTTTTTTAATCATTGTGGTTATGTATTAGCAAGATGAGAAATACTGTGATAACTGATATGTACTAATTATATTCCTGACATCGGCAGGAATCTCATTCGAATGATTGAAGAAGTAAAATTTCGTTATCTGCTATTGAGAAGGCAGCTGAAAGACATATACGTTGCATTTTCAGAAGTTGATCAAAATTTTTACTATTGTCTTCAAAGATGCATTTCTCAGCTCCTTCTGCCATCCTCCATCATTAATCTAATATAATCGAATTTTCTGGAGGACAAGGACCGATTTGAAAGCTTTCAAATATCTCTTATAATTCAAGAGCTAGAAGTCGAAGTGATACGAAATCATCACGGCACAAAAGAAAAGTTGTAGAGTAGTGCCTTAGACTTTTCTTCATTTTATTTAATTCAAGTTATATAACTGGAGTAACAAACATGAGTTCTTTACTTCTCATGGCTAAAGAAATCGTTTTAATTAGATCCTTTTCCTAGCAAATCCTTTCACCATCAGGAAGTAAAAGCACTGATAACTTGCTCCACGTATATGATTTGGAAGTCTGAAGAAAATTTCGAGGTGATAACTTAGCTTTACTCTAAACACAAAGAAATTTCGAATACTCAATTTTTTTATTGTCGTATCACACTTCATCAAATTTCTTACCCGCCAGAGAGACAACGAGTCCATTAACTGGCAATGAGTCTTCCTACCATAAAAGAGAAGATCGTTGACAGCAGTTACGCTGAAGACTCAAGCATTCCGAGCTTCTTAAAAAAAACATATGATATTCTAGAAGTATGGATATCATTCTCTTGTCACCTAACTAACTCGATCGAATCGTTTCTTAGAGCAACTCATACCCAGATATAATCTCCTGGAGCGAAGACGGCAGTTTGATCATCATAAAAGACACCGCCGAACTCTCAGAGAAAGTTTTGCCGACATTTTTTAAACATAAGAATTTCACTTCATATGTCAGACAGGTAACTCTTCTCGTTGTTCTCAGCCGTGACTTATATATCTTTGAATATCACAGTTAAATCTCTATGGTTTCAAAAAGCGAAAAGGCGCTTCGTCTGAGCATGTATATTATCACGAGCTATTTCAGAGAGGGAAGAAGTATGATTCTGAGTCATTGTATATTCGAGACCATCTGCCATTTGTGTTATTTAGACATTTACTCTCGCAAATAAAACGAAGGCATACTGACCTTGGTGGTGGTGGAACTTCGAAATCAGGTACAGCGAAAACTGAGGTACATCACTTGGCTATGATAGAATTTTGAATGATAAGTTGCAACAGGAGGAGGAGGATTCTGACTATGAAGGGGCTGGAGATTCAAAAAGGCAGCGAAAGAGAAGGAAAAATAGCAGAGAAGGAACTCGAATGTCGGCAAGGTTGGAGGCCGTCGCGCTGGAAAAAGACAATATAACTTTGACTAAACTTGAAACGGAAATGACTAGCAGAATCGATAATCTCGAAGCAAAATTTAAGAAATTTTCAGATCAGAATCGTCTGTTGGTTGACCTCATTCAAAGTCGAGAGTAACATCCATCTGACGGAAACTGAGAGATCTAATTGTGGGTAGGAGCGAACTCGAAGGACTCATTAAATCAGCTGTAAAAACTCGAACGAATTCTGATGATACAACTGCCAATGTCGTAAAATATTGTAGCTATTATTTTGTTATGAATCGTTTTTATCGAGACAAAGGCAAAGGAACAAATTTCTGAGGGTGAAAAACCATCAACAACAAAAGTGGGTCCTCAAATAGCAATTCCGCGAGTCCAAAGGTCCAACAAAGAAATCCAGCCAAAGTGCTCTGAGGAGCAATTAAATGAGCCGCAGAAATCTGCAGATACAAATAAGTCGAAAGAAACTATATCTCAATAATTCCCTCGAATAGGGAGATATGATGGCTACGTTCTCTCGAGGAATTTCGTATTTTCCATAAAAATATGATTAGTGTTCTGGTTTTTGTGTAAGAGGGGTGTAGGCAAGAGAATGCACATGCTCTAAAAAGATAGATATGTGTAATTTGTCAAAGATCTTTAATAAACTATTTTGCATTTGGCTGTCATTGTTGAGTTTAAATGAAATGAGTTAGCAAGAATCTCGCCTAATGTTATACTTCCCTCTTCAGCATTTTGAAAGGTTCCGAACCTGCAAAATTAATGGCCATTCATGGGGTGAATTTTACTCATCAATGAAATTTGTTTGTAACAAAAAGACTAAAAGTATTAGTTAGCATTATTGAGATGCTCTTATTTATTTTGGTAGATCATCCTTTATAAGAAGATAAATTGATTCGTCTAGACTATAAAACAGCCTCAACTTCAAAATTAGGAATAAAAAATGAACTATTCTCTTTCGACCTTATGAACTAGAGACAAAATTCATATCTTCCTTGGCTCTATTGGCTGAAACTAATCATCGTCGTCCAGACCTATGTAACTCGTTGTAAGACTTCTTTTCAATATATAAAGCATTACCGTAATAATTTTCGTTGTCATTTGCGGAGCCATCCAAAGGCTGTGGAACCTGAGAATCTCTAAATCTTCCATCAATCTTCTTCGATTTCCATCTTTGCAGGAAATAACCGAGGAAGAATCCGGTGAACATCAGAACGGCCGCGACAATCAGATAGAGCAGTGTAGTTATAGAATCCCAAGCGAGAGGAGGATACACAGGGGTTCCTGTTAATTTCGTAACCAGAAAATTAACCAATATATAAAGCACGCCAACCAAGCCTCCGACAATCAGACCTTGACGTAATTGAAACTCTATCATATTGAATATAACTTCGAAAGTGATGAGGAGAGGTGCTATCGCATGAAGTAGGATGGTTTCTGTTATTCCAAGAGCTCGTCCACTCGGAGTTCGCTTGCTCATATTGGCGAAGTCCTCTGAAGCAAGCAAAGACCAATAGAAGATAAAGATTAAGAACTCGAAAGAAAATGCTAACTGACAGAATATCTTTGTCGTTTTCCATCGGCATCCTCCGTAGATGATGTCATTTGGATTGTTGCGGTATATATACATGGAAGTAGTGATTAGGATGAAATAGATTGCCACTAGAAGCTCTCCCCAAGTAGTCATGAAATATAATGGAAATATGACGTGTGGCCAGTTTTCGACCCAGACAAAGGTCGTTAGCGAGATTCCATACAAGCAAGCGAACCATCTGAAATAGAATAAGAATGTAAAAGGCACTTTCCAAGCCTGGAACGCCTGAACAACCACTTTTTTGTTCCTGAATAAGATACTATTCACCGATTTGGTGATCGAATCCATAGCCTAATATTTATTGCTGTCGAGAGAGACGATTTTTATTGATGATTTTAATAAACTTAGGATCTCAGGTGTTTTAATATAGACTATTAGATGTTGCTTATATAGTTATTATGGATCTTGAAATAGCTCGGTCTCATAGTTCACGTTGGTACTTTTGCATTATTAATATTTCTTAGTAGCTGTTTTCCTGTGCAGATTGTCAATATATTGGTTATTTTCATATATTATTCAATTATCATGCCGCAATGGGAGGACCTAAACTTCATAATTCGAGTGAATTGCACTCATTTTCTTATCAAAACAGCTTGCTCGATTGTTCTTATATATTGCTTCTATATCTGTCTTTCAAGTGAAAAATGGAGTAGATGACTGCCAATGCTTTATTAGCATTCGTCTTCACGTCAATCAGTTTGCCTCAATTCGTAAGAAATGAAATCGATACAACCAATAATGGTGATATTAGTTAATCTTTATTGTCGAAGCAACCTTAGTAGAAGTTATATAGAGTATCTTGTTCGAAAAATACTCCGAAATTTTTATTCGATAGACACTCCGTCAGTATCTCTATCAAAACATCAAACATATCAGAAAATTTCTCAAAATGGTAGAAGCCAAAAATCTATTAAAACGGGAGGAAGCTGCTTCTAGAAAAGAAGACATGCTCATACAGGGTCCTAAAGTAGAGATATACACACAAACCGAGAGCCACGGCAAGAATAATAAACGAGACTCGATAAAATTCCTGCGCAAAATATTCAAAATCGGCGTTCAACAATTAAAGCTCGCATCTTTTCCAACAGCTCATTTTGAATATTTCATTGATGCACTGATCCTTGTGATCAAAGGCTTCGACATCAAAATAAACGATACGAACAGTTTTGTGAATCAAAATAAAGAGATTTTCCGAAAGATCTGGTCAGAGTTCAAGGGACTCTTATCTTTCAGAAAGAATCCTAAACTATCTCTACTTACTTCAGAAGAATGGGAATCATTTTTCACGAAGAAAGGATTTGAACAGCGGCTATCACAAAATACAGAGAATTTCGCACAATTAATGAAATCGGTCACTCTTCCAACCCAAGAGGACCGCTGGCTATTCTTATCATTATATTGCAAGCTGGCTTTTATCTTAAATACGGTGCTGGTTCAATCGATTATATATATTGAACTCCCAAATGATGGCAATTTTCTTGGGAGTATTAAGCCATTAAACGAGTTGATACTTTTGACACAAACGCCTAGCCTGTATAAACATTTCAATCATAGCAAAGGTAAATTTGCAAATGAATGCTGCAATCGGTGCAAAATCTGCTGTTCTGCTACGGTGCCGAAAAATTTCAAAGAGATATTGAAAAGCGCTCGCGAAAATCAAAAGAAAATTGAATTGCATTTCAAATCTCTAAAAACTCAAGAGTCAATGATAGTCAGCAAGGAAGTGATCGGGCATATCTTTTCATTTTGCGGTTTCTTTAGCGTGACCTGAAATGATGTTTAATTTCAAGGATGATCTCCAATTTTCCACGATTTTTCATTTTTTCTCCATGAAATATGGGTGCTGTTTGCTCATAAGTTTTGGGTTTTGTCGATTATTTCTCTTCATAATGTAACTCGTACTTATATCGTGTGTTGAGGAACCTATACCTGTATTATTTGTTATCCTGTTTGATGTTTTGGAATTGATAAGATCAGGAGCATGATCGGTTCTCACAATGTTCTAAATCATGTACTTTTATTCTGTGATGATTTTTTTGACCATTTTGACATCGAATCAAAACGCATTTCGCTATCTAAATTGTTGAAAAAAAAAGAAGTTGAAAAGCTTTGCATATTTAAGCGTTCAAATTTACTCGGTCGCTAATTCAGAAAAAAAATAAATGAGTGCTAAGGATTTCAAAATACTCGGCAAGCTTGGTGAAGGCTCCTATTCGAGTGTCTGGAAGGTACTTCGCCTCTCAGACAACAAAGAGTACGCTATGAAGAAAGTCAAACTCAACGCTCTGAACGAGAAAGAGAAAGAAAACGCATTAAATGAAGTTCGAATTCTAGCTTCAATAAATTCTCCCTTCATCATCGGCTACAAAGAAGCATTTCTAGAAGACGATTCAATGACTCTTTGTATTGTAATGGAATTTGCTACTCACGGCGATCTGTACCAACAGATCCAGCGCCACATCAAAAATAGAACATTTTTCTCGGAAAAAGAAATTTGGCACTGCTTTATTCAAATACTCAAAGCGTTGAAGCTTTTGCACTCCAAGAAGATCCTCCATCGAGATTTGAAATGCGCCAACGTGTTTTTAGGCACTGATGGTGCTGTCAAACTTGGAGATTTAAATGTCTCGAAGGTCGCCAAAACTAACCTCGTCTACACGCAAACAGGCACCCCGTACTATGCCTCTCCTGAAGTATGGCGAGACCAGCCTTACGACGCGAAATCTGATATTTGGTCTCTTGGATGTGTAATGTATGAGATGGCAGCTCTGAAACCTCCGTTTAGAGCGACCGATATGAAAGGACTCTATAACAAGGTGCAAAAAGGCGTGTTTGATCCGATTCCCTCGCAATACACGCCCGACCTATTTAAGGCGATTTCTCTCTGCTTACAGACGTCCCCTTCTCAACGACCTTCTGCTGATCAGCTTCTTAAACTTCCAATAGTGCTTAAGCACATGAAGGAAGCCTCCACAGCATCTGTACAGGAATCGGGTCACTCAGAGCTTCTCAGTACAATAAAGGTTCCGAAAAATATGAGAGCTCTTCGACAGCAGCTCCCAAAGTCAAATTATAACCCTGTCAACATCAGCAAGGAAGAGAAGGAGCCTCTTCAAGAATTGAAGTCGGTTTTGCAGGCGATATCCTCTGAAAATGAGGTAGCAAAACAAGGCGAGCGCATCTCGAAACCGAAGTCTGGGATTTCTTTTGAAAAATCCATTGAAAGGATACAACCTGGTGTAAAACAATCTGCTGGAGCAGAAAACCGTGATTATCGATCTCCGATCACCATTCAGAATGAGAAGCCTCCATTAGCTAAGAAGGACGCGAATATTGACGTCAGCAAGAATGAGCATCCCGAACTTAATGATGAGCGCCTTCTCAAATTGCAGAAAGCGTACCTCGATATGCAAAGAGAGTATCTCGAAAAAGCAAAGGCGTTGAGTCCTAACATATTTTCGCCTATTCTGGATTCACAGCAACTTGCTCATATTGGTCGAGGACCAGCACCTATTACTAATAAGGCTACGCCTTCTAATTATATCGTTGGCAACCCTCCAAGCAATTATCACGTTTATCAGCAGGGAGTGAAGCAAGAGAATATGATGCCAGATTCAAAAGAGAGAGAATTGAAGCAAGGCAAGCCTCCTCTCAAGCAAGGTACACCAAACGTGAAGCAATATTATGATCATGCTCAACCTCATGCTATCAAAAAAGAGAGTCCAGCATTATCGCAAGGAAAAGCTTCTAATCTTGGTGCGTATGACAAAAATGGAGACTTTTATTATGAAAGCCCTTCAACAAGGAACAAATCACCAATGCTGAGCCATGCGAAACAGCAACAACAAATGAATTATAAGCAAGGTGTTGTGCGCCCTAGCTGGTGGGGTTAAATAAATAGCTTATGATTAATCATATTAATGATGATTTTTTTTTTGGGTTGAGATTTTGAACTTACTATTTCCCTTGAACAGAAACATGCTATTATATTTCCATGCCTAAACTATTCATATTGACATATAGAATTTTTGAATATTTACTACTACTCCTGCACGTATTTGAATCAACTTGTGAACTGAGGATTAAATGTGATAACACTTGAGTTTTTCAAAAAAAATCAAGCATACATCTAAATCTAAGATAAATTCTCAGTATCATTGGGCTAATAATTGTATGTTTTTAACACGCATATGAAGTTGATTTTTCAATTCATTCTGAATATTGAGAGGAACATAAGCCCACGGTATATATCTTATATATCTTCCTCCATGCATCTCATGCATTTGAGTCGAGGAATTACTATTATGTATGGACTATGTACGAAATATTTTTAAGCTGATTGGACTGCTTGGAATGGAGAGTTAGGTTTCGGACCGAGACCGTCAATTTTTTTGGGCTTGCTAGCTGCTTGTTCGAGGAGTTTGTAAACGATTTCGACGTAACCCTCAGGATCGTGTCGCCCTTTCAATTCTTCAACTTCTCTTTGGAAATGCTTTTGGATTTCATGTTCTGGAAGTCTTTCCACACGGTTTTCGGCGAAAATGTGGATTGCTATCTCATCAAATTGCTCATATTTCAAGTGCTCACCTGGTTTCTTTCTGTTGAGTACTTCGACTTTAATTTTCTCTTTGATTTTAGGACCATCTTTTTGTAATCTGTGATGAAGGTCATCTTTCTATCATAATTTGAGTCAACAATTGAAAAGAAAATTGCATTTATACATCGGAATCGCGATTTTGGCAGCAGTTTCCCATTTGATTTCGGTTTCAAGAAGATAGATTTATGATTTATTCAAGCGATTTTCTCATCAAATCAATGAGTCATGAAAATAACGCATTCTACATTCGTTTTGTGTATTGAAGCTCAATAACGCAAGATGTGACAGAACGATTTTCAGCCTGTACTCTCTAATATAGAAGAGTGCCTCTTTCCCGATTCCTTCGATAATGGAAGGAGCAGCAAAAGTTGTTTTACAATTTGGGATGTATCTTATGAGAAAATCAAACGCCTTTGTATATTTGTATTATTTGTTTCATCTTTTCATAGGACTCCCTTTCACGATTCTTAAAGGCTTGTTTGTCATTTAGCTCACGAATAATGTGAATATTCTGCCTTGATATAACCACTCATTTCATCTATTTCATACTTCTTGTTTTATTCGCGTAATGCATCTTTCTTTTTTGTCCTATCACAGAATGTGAAGAACTCTTATGGCTCAACTTTCAATGATGAGTTTGAATCCGTTATATCAAATGGAAAATTGCTCTTCAAATCCAAAGTTAGGTTCCAAAAAAAAAATAAATTAATCGCTACTCTCGAAGTTTTTAGAAGCATTTCTAGTAATCATTCATCTGAATCTTCGTCACCGAGCATCGCCTAAGCTGCAATGAATACGTTTTGCACTCGTGAAAATGTACTCGCACCTCACTTATTTTTCAGCTTTGTCATTTTCCAAAAAAATTCAAATTTGTATCCTCCCCCATCTTCTCACAAGGAAAAACAAAATGTACAAAAAAGAAGGAGTCAAGCAAATTATCACAATAATCACTCGTCGATTTCCACCAATGCTCAAAGCTCAGTTACATTTTAGTAAATGCTTGTAAAATTACGAGCTTATACTGTAGTTCTGTTTCTTCTTTGTTTCTTAGCATGCTCTGGAGTTACATTAATGCTAGATGGTAGCATTCAAATGTACAGTAGACTGAAAGAAAGTATTATACCTAATATTTTTCCTGATTCTCTGTAATTCTATAAGATGATAAATAGTATAAAGTAGTTAATACAAACAAATATACTAAAGACAATACTAAGTTCCTTCAATTTACATAATAAATATGTTAAGGTTATCAAACACTACAGTATTAACAAACGTAATCTATTGCTGCCAAACACTACTCCTATATGGAACTAATTTGTGATTAAATTATTCAATTCTAAAAGGGTTTGCAGCTCTTAGTAATAATAATTCATTTGATTTTTGATGAAATCAATTTGAATAAAAGCAACTCAGAAAGCCTTCTGCGAAATTGAGCGTCAACGTTACGTTGGAACTGCCGCTCAAGCTCTATGACTCCTGTCTTCAAATTTATTATAACTGAATTTCTCAGTTTTCGAACCAGGATTCGTAGCTTGAGCAATTTACTTCTGTGAATTTTTGGTTCCTTAGCAAGATCATCAAAGTCAAAAGCATGGCACACCACCTACCAAATCGGTAGTCCCTCTGAAAGCCATCTATGCGATTGATACTGCTGAATGGTCTTGATTCTGCCACCGGTGAGAGTGTTTTCTGAGTTAACTGGTAAACTGTGAAGCAAAAGTTTTTAATCATCGCACTAAGTTTTAATTCGGCATTTCAATGTATCGGTAAATATGGAATGTAAGATAATAAAAACTCACGAACACACATGGTATTTAGGAATAATGTAGTATGAGTTTTGTATATAGGTATGTTTTGGAAGATGGTTAAGGATAAAATAGAACAGACTCTTTTTTGAATGTATTTGTATTGAAGGTTAATTTAGAGATCAACTTTGAGGGTTACCAGATATAAAATTCAAAATTAAACCTTTTGTAAGTTATTGAAAACAAAGAAAGCTCTTGTTAATAATGTAGACGTTTTTTATTGTTAGTTATGAAGAAAGCGATAGCAAATTGAAATTAGAGTTGAATCAAAATGAATTTGAGCTTATATGCGCCATAAAACATTCCAAAAAGCCCAGATATAGCAACCCAAATCAAAAAAGAGAAAAATCATATTTTTGTTTTGGTTGGACTTACACAACAAATATAGTTTCATCGAAGAATTAAATGTGAAGCTCTCAAACAAGCATGGAGTTTGCGGTTTTCAAGTCCCTAGGCAAAATAATAAATTCAAATAGAAGACAATGGACTAATCTGGTGGGTCCCAAAAAGAAATCAAAGAATGAACATTTTCTCGAAACGAAAGAGTATTTGTGAGTTAGATTCGAAGATTAGGCAACATAATCAAGATTAAAAAGAGCTTCCTTCAAATATCGGGACGCTTTTACATTTCAAATTTTTTTAAGAACTTTCCATCAAATTCAAAGTAATATCATGCTCCTTAACGATTGCTGGTTGATTAATAAGTGTCTCATAGTCTTAAGCTCGGACATATTGAAATATTTTTGTCTGCAAATATTTACTTTACGTTGCTTGCCAAACTATTATTTTTATTGCCGCAACGACTTTGAAAAGAAGAGATGAGATTGTATTGTGCTACCGCTGTCTTATTTCTCTAATAAAGCTTTAAAATTCAATAATTTCATTTCATATTTCATAAAATCTATGTTCTTAATATAAACAATTTTAATGGCTCAAGTACGAAAAGCAGAACCTATAGGTATCTAAAGTTAATAAATAAACGCTCATCTATTGCGTTGAGCAGCAGGCACCAACGAATCCTTGGTCTGAGGAATTTGGTTGTTTCTCAGATAACTTCTTCGATTCTCGTGGACGAGATTGAACAGTTCTTCCTGGTCTTACATAGCCTTCTTTTTCCCTAATTATCCAGCCAGTTATTTCAACACTCTGTCATTTTTCATTTACTTTTCCTGAATTAGCTTCTTAGCAACCGAAACGAATCCATCAGAAACAGATTCAGCTGTCTTTGCGCTGACCTCATAGAACTCCATGCTATTGTTTCTGGCGAATTGCTATTGAAGTTGTAAGAATACAAAACCCTCGAAATGAAATAATACTTCAGCCACTTTGGTATCAACTTGTTTTTCATTCTTCAAATCATTTTTGTTTCCCAAAAGCAGGAGCTTCACGTTTCTATCGGCATAGCTCTCAATCTCTTTCATCCAATACTTCTGAATAGTCTCGAAGGTTGCCTACACATTAATTAGCATTGCTGGGCTTATCTTCAAATTCAATACAAGATTGGTTGTATCGTAGACAACAATGATAGCATCAGCGCCCTTATAGTAAGCATTGGTTATCGTTCTAAATCTTTCTTGTCCTGCTGTATCCCACTATTGAGTAAGAAGAAATGCGTCAGTGATGAGCGCTAGAATAATAGCTTACGATCTGGAGTTTGACTCTTGTCTCATCAATCGGGAGGGTCTTGAATCGCTAAAAGAGATTTAAAGAATCATCAGATGGAATAGTATATGTACGAAATCGACTCCAATAGTGGTAAGATAGTTTTCGTCAAAGGTGTCATCCTTGTGTTGAGCATAAAGATAGGAAGTGGAAATAATAGATTACTGCAAATCGGAACAAAAGTGACGACTTTCCAACGCTGGAGTCACCAATGATAACAAATTTGAAAAGATGGTCGCTATGAGTGAATGATTAGAGTTTGGAGAGGAGGATGTTCTACTAGTCTCTGTGCTTCAACATGGTTGCTGACTTGCTGTTATAGAGAATAAATCAATTTTTTTGAAATTCAATTTTAATTATGAGCAGTTTAGTTGGCAACGTAACAATCAATCACCCTTAGTACTTGGAAATTAATCAACCATATGAAGATCAAATTCAAAAAAAAATGAGTTTGCAGTATTGCAAGTTTTGATCAATAATATTTCAATGTTTTGAATTGCAATCGAATTTAGTAGAAGATAAGGTCTATGTTTTGAATGTAGTCATCGTTGACTCTCAACCTCAACAATGAAAAATTTGCATTAGTTATTTCATAATTTTGATCTACAACTACCATATCTATCAATTAACAATTAAGAATCATTATTGTTTAACAAGACAGAGGAAAGAATTGCAATAGTGTAGGTAGACTCTCTTTATCAATTTAACAATGAGGTAGCTTGGGAATTATCTTTAGCTTTCTTTTTTATCCATCTATTTAACAGAATTACTGTTGTATTGTTCCTAAAGTTCACTTATTAACTTAAAGCTATCTTCTCCATAAAGGAGACGACTCATTGACTTTTATTTCTCAGAGTTACATCAATGGGAATGGACCGTCCAGCAAATTTCAAGCGGTTGATTAATTAAATTCAAATAAGCTGTTTAAGCTACTTTTCAATTCAAAATTTACTTAACATTTAAGTTTGTAACTAATGGATACTTCAGAAGGTACCGCAATCCCTTTCATCACATTTCAAGAGCGCAAAGGCTACGTTCTCACCGAGCAGGCTGAAAAATTTCTAAACTCTTTATCTGACACCAAGCTCGGAGTCCTTACTGTCGTTGGGAAATACAGAACTGGAAAGAGCTTTTTCATCAACCGTGTCCTCTTAAACCAAAAGAAGTCCGGATTCTCAGTTGGTCCAACAATAAATCCTTGCACTAAGGTAAATATCATGTTGTCAATCGCCTTCCCTTAGCTGACTTTACTAACTTAGGGACTATGGCTTTGGAGTAAAACACTCAAAGCAGAGAACTCCGAAGAAGACGATATGTCGGTCCTTTTGATCGATACTGAAGGTTTTGGAGGCATCGACGAGCACACGAACCACGATACGAAGATTTTCCTCTTCGCTCTGCTTTTGAGTTCGTTCTTTATCTATAACAGCGTCGGAAGTATTGACGAGAACGCTCTTAACAATCTCTCGCTTATTGTGAACCTCGCTAAGGACATCCAGTTCAAAGCTTCAGGATCAAATCCTTCAGAAAGCGACGACGTGTCGCAATTTTTCCCTTCGTTTTTGTGGATTATTAGAGATTTTGCCTTGAGATTGGTTGACGGAGCAAATAACCCAATCACTCCGAAAGAATATCTTGAAAGCGCACTTCAGCCTCAGAAAGGAGTCTCCGATAGTATCGAGTCGAAGAATCGTGTTAGAAGACTGCTAAAACACTTCTTCCGTGACAGAGACTGTGCGACCATGGTCCGACCAGTCGAAAACGAGAAGGAGTTACAACGGTTAGATGAGATGGATGAGAGTTCATTCAGAACGGAATTTGTCGAACAGTTGAAGGCCATACGCAAGAAAATCTTTAAGAAGGTCAAGCCAAAGACTCTCAATGGGAAATGCTTAACCGGCCCGATGCTCGTTGAGATCTGCAAGGCTTATGCGGAGACTATTAACTCTGGCAAAGTGCCTAATATTGAAAGTGCATGGACTTATCTCTGTCAACAGCAATCATACAAAGCGCTTACTGGTAAACTAAATTCATCTTTGTTGCAGATTTACTAACATTATTTTCCCAATAGAAAGTGTTAATGTGATCGACAATGAGCTCGGCAATGTTGGCAAGGAGCCCTTAACTATCGATCAAATGAAAAAATTGAAAACTAAACTGAGAGAGGGAGTGATCGCTGAGTTGAAAAAGAAAAGTATGGGCACTGAAGCAGAGGTCAAAGAGCTCGTCAGTGGACTTGAGGCAAAATTAAAAGAAAAGCTTAGTCAATTCAAAGAGGAGAACATTAAAAAATGGAGAGTAAGCCTATTTCGCTTGAATCTTGGTCATATTGAATAATTATAATAACAATCAAAGGCGACATATTCACTTTGGCTTGAGCAAAAGTATGAAGAGATTGAAGAGAAAGTCAAAACCGATGAATATAACAACTTTTTTGAATTCCAGAGAGCTTTTGAAGGCCTGAAAGAAAGCTATGAGGTATTAATAGCCTTTGAAACGCTGTCATATGCTTAAACTATATATCTATAGAAAGAAGCTCCGGAAGGTCCTTGCAAATCAGCTTGCCTGAAAGAATTCGCAGAGAAAGCCCTGATCCGTGCGGCAGAGTTTCTAATGAAAAAGCAAGAGCAACAGTTTCAGCATGAAACCAGAAGAATCAATGCGAGACTCGAAATGACTGAGAGCCAGCTTTCGAATAAGTCTAAAGAAGTGGAAGAAGAAAGGAAAAATCTTTTCCAAAAAATCCAAGAGATCGAGAAAGAAAAAGCTACCACTTCAGCTGAAAAGCAGACTTTGAAGTACCAGCTTGAAGAGTTCCAGAGAGAGAAAGAGCGAATGGAGCGAAAATACAATGAACTTTCAGAAGAGTATCGAAATGTTAAAGATAAATATGGGAAAATTAGTGAGGAAGAGCTCGCAGAGCTGAAAAATAAGCTTCAAAAAGTCCAAGCCGAGAGTCTTCAGAAAGAATCGGAATATCAAAAATCTGAGGCTCTGCTAAACCAAGAGCTGACTTTCACTCGTCGAGAGACCGAAAGTTTGCAGAAGAAGGTTGATATGTTGGAAGAAGAGAATCGCAGGCTCAGAGTAGAAAGCGCTGAAGCTCAGAAAATGATTGAAGGCTTAAAAGAAAAAATGAGTCAGAGCGAGCTCTCGAAACAGCAAGAGATTAATGGCTTGAAGCTTGAACTCGAGAGGAAAATGATGGATGTATGTTTAAGAAGTCATCGAACATTTGAGAACTCTAATGTTTTTAAACTAGTTGGCAAATGAAACGGATAAACGTAAAGATGGTGTGAAGAATCAGAGTGAATGGATGATCGAGAAGTCTTACCTAGAGAATCAAGTTAACTTCCTGAAGAGTCAGCTTGAAGAAAACAAACGGCTTCATAACGCGCTCCTTATGGCTTTAGAACAAGGCAAGTTTAATAGCGAGTCAGAAGCGTCGTCCGAGCTGGTTGAGACCAACAGACATTTATCAGCGGCCGTTGACAAAATGGAAGCTCGATGCAAAGTCCTGGAGGAAAAACTTGAAAAAGCCAAGCAATATAAGCGCATGGTGAAAAATTCGAACGCCTTGCAATGCGCGCACTGCGCAAAATTCATCTCCACGAATATCTTTTCTCAGCACATAACTAATTGCGCTGGAACAAGCCACAATTCAAGCCAAATCATGAACCAACGCACTCAATTTTTCAACGGGTTTTCGAATTTTGGCCCACAAAGCGCGGCAACTAGCTTCAATAACGTAGGCGCAAATACCTTAAATTCGACTCTCAACATCACTCAACCCATTCCTAACTCATTACAAGGGACTTCAGATAGTTACTCTAATTATTGTCCGGTTCAAATCTCCATTAACCAGACTATGGTCAAAGAGAGCTCAGATAACAAACCTTACACAGAATACTTAATTCAAGTCTCATGTAACGGAAACAAGTGGTCAGTTTCTCGAAAATACAAGATGTTCTGTGAATTACACCAAACGCTCACATCAGCGTTCCCAAATTTGAAATTCCCAGATTCAAATTTCACTGGACTGAGCTCTTTTATGAGTGCAAGTCAAAATACAACATCGAAGCGCCCAACCGTGATTGAAGAGCGAAGGAAAGCTCTCCAACAATATCTAAGAGATATGGCCAAGATAGATGTGATAAGAAACAATCAGACATTCAGAAAATTCCTGGAGCTGGATAGAAGCTCCGAGTCTACTGGAGAGCCTGAGAAAATACGCACAATGGCCAACGAGTTAAACCATCTCGCCAACTTTATGAAAGACAAGTCAGGATTAAGGAATGATCTCCAAGAGGACTATTTCAACCAAGAAAGGGGTGGAATGAATGGGATGAACAAAGAAAATAAGTTTGCGAGGTAAAAAAAAATTTTCATAAAGTAAATTTTCTTAATGAATTAATTTGTTAGCGCGAGATATGCTGGAGAACACGAGGGCTTTGGTGTTATTTATAAACCGCATCTCAAAGATGAGACGAATTTGCCTAGCCAAGATGGGAGTATGAATCCAGACCAAGCGATAGATAGAAATAATGGATCCAAAAACATGATGCATGAGATTGCGAAAACTACCAGCCATTCTAGAAGCTCTTCGACATCGATGACAAACGGATCTGACCAAAACCAGCTGTATTCAAATTCTTTCGCGAACACGAAGAACTCAGGAAACTCGTATAATCCAAAGTTCACCCCAGAATCGCTTAAAAACATCTCTCAAAAAAACTACAAAACGCTAAAATCTACAGCCATTTCGAATAGCCCTTCAAGTCCTCATAAGTATACTTGCTTACTATTATACTAACTAATTATCTTATTTACTTTTGAAGGTATTTGGTGAAACCAAACCTTGATAGAGGGGCAGGAACAATCAAGGACTCTCAAAGAGAAAACAGTTCTTTGAATAACAGCCGAAATTTGACTAGTAATAATTATGTATTCAAGTATTAATTAAATTTGATATGTTGTAAATAGAAGTTCTCATATCAGCTAAGGTTATGTTTGTAGGCTAATCAGATGATAAGTATTGCTTAGAGTCTACATATCCGTCTTTAATCTTTTAAATGATTAATTTCGTGACAGACAGTATCGAGAAAAATAATCATACGAAACGCTATATTACTTGTGATTTCTTCTTCTGCTGTTGCGAAAAGAAATGATAGGCTTGCTGCTTCACCCATCACCGTAAGTGAGAGAACTAAAGCCGCTTACAAATTCTCAAACAAAGTTTAATTATCTTTGCGAGCAATTAGCCATACAAATATAACTAACTTAACATTTATTTTAATCTGCGACTTTGTTAATTTTAATACACAAAGATGGCTGACCTGGAAAAACTGCTCCAGAAAATCACCTCTCTCAAGGATGAAGGACGCAATTTATACATCGAAAAATACAACAAAGCTTGGATTCTTTCAATCATCAGAGAGAGCGATCAAATCAAATTGCTAGAGCAACGATTCAAAGATTTTGAAAGGCATGGCATCGATATTATTGACTTCGTTAAAGTTTTTCTCAACATGATCGAACACACTGAGAAAGAAACGCTCTATATCGTCCTTGCGCTCATCGATTTGTTTAAAGATATCTGCGAATCCTATGGTCTAACGACTCACGTTCGATGTGTTGACCTCGTTAACTACATCATTGATGTAACTACTTTCATCTCAACAAAAAAGCTAATTAGGTCTTTCATGTGTGTTATTAGTCGTTTATTCACGAATTCCCGTCCACCAGTCATGCGATTCCTACGAGAAAACTCCCTCCAAAGAAATATTTTGGCTCCGTCGGTTCCCAAGCTCGAGAAATAGATATCGTAACAACTACTCATTCAACATTTCCTTGACTTGATTAGAAAGCACCGATTATCTACGGAGACGCCTTTGGTCAAATTAACCGGCTTTCAAAAGCAAAGCTGGTGACAGATCGGGTCCATCATCTCAACAATTCTATCAAAACGTATTTCTATATCACTCTTGTGAAAATTTTAAATGATATTCTTCGAAATTAATGCAGCGCATGTTATGCTTCTGATGTGAAGAAAATATTTGCTTTGGATTCTCTTGCTGATAACATCTGCATCTATGGCATTGATTGTATCGTCGAAAAACGCATATGTCCGAAAGCTCTCCAAGTGACCAAAGACTCTATGATAATGGACTTTTGCTGGTCGAATAAGCAGCGTAGAGTAAGAATCTTCCTCTCACGTATCATGAATTCATGTTATATTGTCAGCTGGGATCATGTTTAAAAGATCACACGCTCGCATTTTGGGACGCAGTAGATAACTTTGAATTTGAAAAGAGCTTTTCGATAGCAAATTTGACTGGTGAATATCAAACAAATATTTGGTATATCGAGTTCTTGGATCAATGGGTCACTACAGACAAAACCAACAAACTCTACGCCTGGGATATCTCACAAGAAACGGTTTCTTATTCCATCAACTCCGAAGTTATCCGAGCAAACATCATTGACCTAATTCCACTCGAAGTTCTCAAACTCGTCGCAATTTCCTCCAAAGATAAGCAGATAACTATTTGGGACTTCACACGCCGAAGGCTTATCACTAGTATCGCTTTCTCAAACCCAGGAGTACATTCCATTGCCTATTCTTCGACGTTCCAAACGTTGATCTCCGCGGGTTACGAGAACAATATCTCGCTCTGGAATATCCACCCACTTTACTTCGACATTTCAAAGTCTGGCAGACTGGTAGGTCACACGTCGATGGTGACGGCGATAAGCGTGATTGAGAAGTCTCCGATGGTGGTATCTGCGGATGATGTCGGAAACATCAAAGTCTGGGATATCCGAACTCTTAACTGCTTGCAGACGCTAGAAATGGGCGAACGAACCGTTATAACTAAATTGATAGACATGTACGAGGTGTCAAAGCTGTGTTTCATTGGCTCCCGTGTCAATATTTTGAGTTTCGACGAAGCTCTCGTGACAAGAAGTAAAATCAAGACGGAAGAGGCTCAATGGCCTATTCGAGTAGAATATAACTTTACGATGAATGAATTCGTCGTTTGCACGAGAAAGGAGGTGCGCTTCTTAGACGGGAGTACGGGAAGACTCAAGAAGGTGTATGCTGGTCTTTTGAACAACGCTGATAATGACATTACTTGTTTTCGGATGGTGCAACAAAACAAAAAATTCATATTGGGAGACCAAAGCGGTCAATTAGGAATCTATCTCTATGCGACAGGTGAGTTACTTGAGACGATGCACAGTCACACCAATGAGGTTAGCTCAGTGAAAGTGGACTATTTAAACCGATTGATAATCTCAAGCGGTTGGGACTATTCAGTGCTTATCCAGCAAGAGATCAAAGAGAAGTATACTCTCAAGCGAAAAGTCGCAAATTGCCACTCACGGAAAGAGATCTCGATCTTAGAAGTCTCAGTCTATCATAATTTATTCATCACGCCTGCTTCTCGTAGCAATGTGATTTATATCTATGACTACGAATACGCTCGACTTATCGGGAGTATAGAGATCGAAGAGCAAGCCGAAGCAACTGCAATACAATTTGTCAACGGTTATTCAATAGTGGTTATAAGCACCAATGCGGGAACAGTTCACTTCTTTCATTTGACTCGGAAAGATGTGACCAATCTAAAGATTAGACAAGTGGCAACATTAGACGTTAATAGTCTCCAGACCTCAAACACAAGATCCGAACCTGATGATAGCGCAGGATCACAAGGGTTAAATTTCGCCACGAAACTGCTATTAGATGTGGCTTATGGCTCTGGAGGTGCAAGCAAACCTGAGGATGCTTATCTATACACTGCTTTGAACAAAGGGATGGTCACAAAGTATCATATTGAGAGCATCTTCGCTGATCAAGACGTTGTGTTGGTTCCTCATTCAAATTCAAGAACGAATTATAACGCTGAGAGGATAACAGAGGAGAATTTCGAAGACGCTATTAAAAACTACAAGATCACCACCTTCATAGTGAGGAATTACCCTAAATCCAATTATCAGACTCCAGGACCTTCCCATAGAAGCAATCTTCCATTGTTACAATTAGGAGTCACTCCTAGTCCTCTACACCAGGCAACTAGCCCCCAAAACCATACAGGTTTCCAGGAATCGCAGAAGCCGAAGCTTGAACATCAGAAAAAATCCACTTTGTTCGTACCAAACAGTAATAAAGAAAAGCAAAACTCAGCTGATGATACATCATTGTTTAAAATTGGATCAGAAGCTACTAGTGGGACAGAAACCTTTGAAACTACCGTAGATTTGTCTAAATTTATCATTTGGAGTATTCAAGCGCACAGAGATACACTCACAACATTAACTTTCATGGTGAACCCGGACAAAAAGCTTTTGACAAGTTCCTTGGATGGTTACGTTCGCATCTGGGAGCTTGATGGCACTATGCCGGCTTCTGTAAATATCAATCATCCATTGCCTATAGCTTGGAAATTGGAGACAAACTCGATGAAGCATGCGAAAAAACGCGTGCTATATGGTTTAAAGGTAATTGAGACCATATTTAAGCGCTATGAGAGGAAAATAGCGTTGACTGAAGAAAAACAGATGAATATCAACCATTTCTTGATGAAGCTAGATGCAAGTGCTGAACCTAGCGAACCTCTGGCTTCCACCGAGCGTGGGAAGCAAAAGTTGATTTTAATGTCAAATGAGTATGAACCTCGAGATTTACAGTATGAAAAGGTGAAAGGGATGTACCAGGCCGAGCTTCAGGGTGCGACTTTGAAACAGATGGAGATTGCGAAGAGGTTGGAGCTCGCTCATAAAAAGTGGAAGGAACCTAAAAGCACAGTGGTGAAGAGCATAGATAAACAGAAAAATAAAGAGGACTCGGACGAGTTTACTCAGGAACTCTTAAGCTATCTTCTGGGCGATCAGAAAGCACATTTGAATCTACAGACTCAAGAATCAACGGTCCAAACCAGACGACTCGGAAAAAAGCTAGCTCATATTTTGAAGAAACCTCGAATGCCTGAATTAGTTCCAGCTTTTTCAAAATCGCCACAAGTCTCTCATACAAAAGGAGGAGTCAAGAAATCCTATGATTGGTCTTCGAATCAAATTGCTGAAAGACTCCATTCTGAAGCTGAGCCCTCCGAAATTATGACTCCACTAATGCCCAGCTTTAGAAAGAGAAATGATTCAATTCACAGCCCGCTAGAAGAATACAAAATCGGCAAACACAGCAAACGCAGCAATTCACACGTTGACCAGTCCCTCCTCTCTCCCTGGGGCAAAGGTCACGAGTTATCAAAGCGAAAAAATCTCATTGGTATGCACTACATGCCATTGAAGGCTGAGAAAGAAGAAGAGCACTCCGGTCAAAGATCAGAGGCAAGGTCCTTCGGGCAGAATAGCGGGATACTGGCAAAGAAAAGATCGTTGCCTGCTCTGAGTTTTTATGATTATGCGAATCAAAAGAATCTTTTATCACCGGAAGCCAAATCAGTGAGGTCACAGCTTTCGACTGAGACTGGTTCTCCGAGGGGCTCAGTCTCTCAGAAAGAGCGGAAGAACGAATTCCATCAAATAATGCATTCGCTTGGTCGGAAATTGAAAAAATCACAGATAATTGACCCAGGCATAACGTTTCAAACTATAGTGGAGGAAAATAAACGAAAAGAAACTGAAGGAAATAAAAGGAAGCTTAGTGAAGCAAAACTCGCTAAAATAACTGCTAATCCGTCGGTTAAGTCAATAACTGATACGAAAAGAAAGACGAGCCTACCTGCTTTGGATTTCAGCCAAAACCTAGAAAGCTTTCAAAAGAACATGGACCGAATGATTAACGATATGTGGAAGGAATCCATGGAAAAAGTGCCTGATAAAGTCGCGAGGCTGATCGAAGAAAAATGGAGAATGATGGTCAAATCAGATCCGCGCCTCGAATATGACGCTCAGACTGGTGGTGGACAGGGTAACGGATTTGTCCCTCTTGGAGAGGTATTTAATCAAATCGGAGCGGTAAACGAGGTTGCTGAGGTAGTGATTACCAAAAAGCAGAATTTTCCAGCCAGTCCAACGAAACATTACAATTCTCCTTCAATGAAGAAGCTTACTTTATTCAAAAGAAATTATGGAGACCAAGGCTTAGATGATTTTCGCAGTAGTCTAAGGTCAGAGACTTTTCGAACCGAGCGAAACAAAGCAACTGGAAACGACCATTAGAATTGAATACTAGGTTATGAAAATAGGGAGTTTGGTAGGCGAAAAAAATTGTATTCTAAAAAAATTTGAACATTGACGCTCTGTTTTACACAATATTTTTGTAGTGACCTCAGCTCTGTGAGATTAAAAGAATTCTCATAGCCGATCTTGAAGTTTTGTGAAACGGTTCATTTTGCATCTGAGAGACTGATGTTCACTCAATAAAAATATAATTTCTTTGACGTTCCAACAGAAGCTAATGTACAATTTAAATTTCATAAATGTATTGAGAGTTGATTCAGCTTTTAAATTTTTTATTTAATTTTCAAAACTACCACGATGGAAAACGTCGAGAAGACAGCGACTCTGTCATTGCATGGAGTAAGAGTTTCACTATATGAGCACTCTGAAATTTTGTTCAAAACTAATAGACAGATTACATCATCAAGCTTCTTGCAAATGACGAAACGCTGTATTTAGAGATCGAACAAAAAGACACAGGGTTGAGATGGAAAAACCAGTTTGCAGCAAATTACCTCGAAGAGATGACTCAAAAGACCGGCAACTTTAAGAAATACAATATTTTTGTGAAGATGGTGGTGTCTGCCATCAGTCGTGACTCCGAATCAGTCTATTTGGACATCCTTACGTAAGTTACTATTGCATTGCACGACTCAAACAATCAAACAATATCAGAATCCAGGATCTCGAGCTTCTCAAAGCTCGTAAACAAGGAACCAATCCAAATACCAGCCAAAGCATCGAAAAACCCAGAACAAGCAACAAGCGCTATATGATTTTAACATATGCTGTTGAATTCGATAAAGTCCACTATCCACTTCAACTCAATTTCGATGTAAACCATCTGAATATGTAGTGCATGAAATGACCGGTGTAACTTAGGAAGCTCCTGATGTTGAGTCTCTGAAATCAACGATTACAAGGATGAGGCAGGAGATTGAAGAGCTTAAACAACAATCAGGCACACCCAGCAAAAGGGAGAGCACTGATGGGATTTTCCTAACTGGAACTGGGATGCCTGGAGTAGATCAGTCAACCGAGCTTTTGCGCTATAAATCTGAAAATGATCTGTTGAAAGAGAGGGTTAAAAAGCTTGAGGAGTCTCTGGCCTTGGTAGATAATTGTCTGATAGAAGAAGAGCTAACTAAATTGAAATTAGAGTCATGCGAAAAATAAAGGAGTGGGGGCTGTGGAGTTTGATCAGATATTGAAAGCAAAACTTGAAGTAGCGACAAATCTTAGAAACAGCTGGGGATAAGCTAATTTGTAACAGTTAGAGGCTGAGTTGGAAGCCGTCAAAAGCGACTATATTAGAGACGTGAAGAATTTGAAGATCAAGCTGGATCAAACTGAAATCGAGTTGGAGGAAGTTCGATCTCAATCCAGTTTTCACCGTGCAATGAGTGTAACAACTATTTCATCTATTTTTGATAGCAGAGCTGATAATTGTCATAATAATATGCAGGGATCTCATAGCAGAATCGAAGATAGTGAAGCAGAGCTATCCTTTTCAAAGAAAATGATTTCGAAGCATCAACAGGAAATTGAACGCCTTACTCAAGTCAATAGAGGTTCTTGAATGAGATTTATTGAATCGTTCGTAGGAGTTGGAAAATTATAAAAGCCTAGATAGAAGACAGAAGGGAAGAATAAAGCAGCTTGAATTAGAGCTTGACACTGCCATGAGAAGAACGAATTTTTCGAGAAGCTCAAATCGCTCAAATCGAGACAATTCCCCCTACACGCGGTCTCGTGGAGCCTCGCCATCCAGCGGTAATTTAATTCGTAAAAGCGCAAATGTAACGTTTTAATCATGATTAGTTTCTTCCAAGAGATCGAGCTCGGTCCCGTCCAAAGTATTCACGCCAGTAACAAGACTACAGAATACTACTACTAATAGCAGAAAGCAAACTCCAACTGGCCGAGATCAGAGAACCAATTTGAACACCCGTAACTCTCCAGGAGCAGTAATTTTATCTCAGATTGTTCTCGAGTGAACTAACTTAACTTCAAAGCTGTCTCGTGGGGTTTTAAAAAATAAAACTGGAAATTCTCCACTTGGTGTCAATGGAACTGGTTTCGGCGGCACGTATGGCAAAAGTCAGCGAGATGTCAACAAAACAGTCGGCTACCACAACCCATCTCCGAATAGCAGGCTTTACTCACCTACTGGCACGGCTCTTAGTTCAGGGAAGTCCACACTTCTCAGTAAACTCAAATATTAACGAGGGGAATTATATTTATGATATATTTTTCAGGAGATAATAAGCCCTCTTTCCAGAAAAAAGTGCCTTCTAGAGGCAGTAACATTAGTGGAGGTGTTTATTATTCTGGGGACTCCGGAGATGAACGCTCCTCTAGAAATAATTCCGGCTCGAGGGATAGATATCGTGGGCCTGCCAATACAAATCAACAGAAAAATTTCACTAAGCTCAGAGAAGACGTAGACTATTCAAAGTATTCTAAAAGGACACCTATTGGTATGTATAACAAGAGGTTCATGTTTCTCACATTTCTTTATTAGGAAGTAATATTTCGAAATCAAATCAAGTGCACAGCGCACAAAAAGATGCAGGCTCTAATGAATTAGAGGAGCGGCTTGGTAAGCTTCAGGATTTACTTAAAATGGCAAAAGCTAATCAGTAACTGCCATCCATAACTCGCTTCTATGGTCTAAAATTCAATGATATTGTTGTTACAACGTTCATTTTTATTCGTTTAATCTTATTTCTTGCTTCACTCCTTTGATTTACTGATATTGGAATTCGCTTTGGCTTGAGATCGCAATGAACTTTAACTTTGAGAAATCCAAATCAACACATGCTTTCAACAAGGTATGTTCGAAAGCACAACCTACATGTTCAGTTTGTTAGGCTGATCACCTTCTTATTATCAGAGGATTTGTAATAATGAAAATTCAAAAAATTATGCTAAGCTTCAACTCCCATAACAAAAACAATACTTTTATTTCCGAAATTGTGAAGAGCTCTTCATTAAAAAGAGACTAAAAGTCAAATTAGCCAACCGGTCAACTGATGCGTTGAGGATTAACTAAACCAAATTTCTGAGGCCAGTTTAATTTTCTAGGTCGTTTCTTTTTCAATTCATGAAGAGTTTTATTTGATAACTATTGTGAGTAAACCTAATTCCTCGAAAAAGAGGCTTATACGATAGAAGCAGAAGATGAAACAATCTCAAATTCTCTTCCTAGCCGCAGCTGACCAAAAAAAAAGGTGTTATTCACAAATTCACAAAACAAATACGGTTCCCATATTAAACTTTCGATTGGCAGAAAAATTTGTTCTCTCAATCAAGAAAAACAGTTTTTCATTATGAAATCAGGTCACCTCTCCTCTTTCATAGCAATAAAGTCTGTAACAAAATCTGCAATTTTAATTTTCGGAATACGGAGACTTATGAGTCACTTCTAAATTGCATCTTCATATGTTTAATTTTAATATTGCTTTTATTAAGATAGTATTGGATTCTAATCTTCGATTCCTTTGATTGAACCTCAAATTGAGCTCTCACTTCAACAAATTAAGGTAATATCTGCCCTGCCCCTTCTGGTCAAGCCTGATTTACATCAGTAGATATAACCCCTCAATCTCAACAGCCCGAGTCAATCATGACAACTGAACGTGAAAAAATCAATAATGGCTCTTTAAACATGCATTCCGCGATCATTGATCTCCTCCAAGGTCAGCATTTACCTCCAAGAAAGTCAAATTCAGAGCAGTTAGCAGGGATTCCTGATAATTCTGAAAAAGAGAGAAGGAGAGTCAAGAAACCGAAGTCCCAAAAGCAATCAGGTGTTTTTCTGTTATCAACTACTCTAGAGAACATACTCATTCATGACTATATCAAATACGACGGACCTCAAAGGTCTTCTGGCACCCTTTCCTCCTTGTCTCACTCCTCGACCAAGGCGGGAGAAGAAGGAGACAACGAGCAAGATGCTCATGAGCCAACTCTCCGAGCGACTCCCGATTTCGATGACGCCTTCCCTCATCGGTCTCCTTCGATGACCGAGGATAATAGAGAAAACAGAATTCCAAAAAGTCTACTTGTATCGCAAAGAGTTTACGCAAAAACTTCAAGAGACTCTTGCATAGACACCATACACACGCAAATGACGCGGTCTCAGCCGAATACAGCAAAATGGGATAGAACTTGGTCGGATGAACAGGACAGTGGATTGCGAACTGCTACAATGACCACAAGTGACGGAGAGTCTCTGAGAACTGCTACGGCTCTCGGAATGTCGGACTCTTGTATTATGCTTTCGCGAAAAAGATTAGAAATCAGAAAGGATGATGCGAAATACGGTTCCTGTCTATTGGTCAAGCGAAGCGCGTCGACTGCTGATCCGTCTTTCAGAACGAAATCAAGGACCTTTTCTAATGGAGTGAATTCAGATCAAATCATCTCGAAAATTGCTAGTGAATCAATGAGAGAGAATATTTTCGACAAAAATAGCCTCGAAGAGAAGCTTTCTTACGAACCGTACATTATTTTTAAGAAGCTAAAAGACAAAGACGCTGATGATATGGCGATTCAAGGAATCGATTCACAGAAATTAATCGATTTTATCTGTCATCACCAAAATCATGAAGACGAATCAGATGAAACCAGCCGCAATAAAATAATGGAAGTGTTTTTCTTGACTCACGATTTGTATATTTCATCATGCGATCTACTCACTGAAATAATCAAGCGATTCTTTATCCCATATCCTCAGATGCTTACAGAGCAAGAGAAAAAAATTTACGAGCAAATGGTCCAAATCCCTTCGCAGTTCCAGATCTTGGACGTACTCGCTTTCTGGAATAAAACGCGTCCTGATGACTTCGAAGATGATGAAAAGCTCTCCTCACTTATGCACGCGTTCATCAAATACGTGTCGAAGGTGGCAACTGAAGGTGTTGTTGCTGCTCTTGAATTGCTACTGGTCAAGCCTAGTCCACGAAAACCCTCTATCGCAAGGACACAGACAAACTTGAAAAAGAGAGCTAGTAATCCTTTGGTGTTTTACCAAGAGCACGCTGCAATCGAGATATTTTTAAGTTACAAGCCCTCGCAAATCGCTCTTCAAATGACTAACATTGATTTGGAGTTTATTAAAGAAGTCAGAATTAGGGACTTACCCCACAATTCGAAGAACCGCCGAGGGGTGGACCGCAGTTCGACGATGAGCGGGTTGCAGAAAATGATAAACTATACCAACTATTTGACATTCTTTTGGATTTATCATTCTATTCATCTTTGCCCTATCGAGAAGAGGAAACTTGTAGTTCGCCTTATTGACGTCGCGGAAGAGCTCTTAAAGTTAAGGAATTACCAATCATTCAGTATATTTATGGGAATCTTGACGAATGTGGCTTTCAAAAAAATATGTAATAAACAAATTGAGAAAGACAGTTGGATAGCTCCGAGATATTCAAAACTAGATAATTTTTATTCGGACGTCCAAACGTTCCGCAATAAGATGAAAAGTGCTCCGTTCCCTAAAATACCAAGTTTAGTGGTGATTACTGAGGACATCACCAAATTAGAGTTTATGTTTAAGAGTTACGTTGAATCGGAGACGCGAAGCCTTTTGAATTACCATGCAATGGGAGAAATTGCTGAAATGATAAACCTGCTTGTTAAGCCAGAAAGCCACGGTTACAAAGAGATCCAAAGAGACAATAAATTATATGAGTTGTTTACAAATGAGCCTATAAAGATAATGAGAAAATTGGACCCTCAGTTGAATATTAATCAAATACAAACAAAGCTGATGTCTATGGGAATGGAAAGAAAAAATTCGCTTTTCCAGTCGTTGTTTGGTTGAAATGGATTCTAGTGCATTTTTCTCTCTCAAACTTTCCAATTTGAGTGGAGATTTAATTTTATTTGTGGGCGGTTTCATTTTGTTAATAGTAGTGCCATGATAATACATTTTAAAATTGACTACAGCTTCGTTTTGGATTATTCCATGCTTTTGCATTCCAGTTGGAGTATTAATCTAAACTTTGCTTCATAACACTGCTACAATAAATAACGCATGGGATGATAGAATAACGAATTTCGAAAGAAATTAATCTACTTCGTTCCTCCTGCCTTCTACAAAAAAAAAATCTCTAGAGACAAAACCTTAGCAGGAGCAGGCGTGCTTCTTCTTCTTAATATTCTTAATATTGGCCTTTGTATTTGAGTAACGATGCTTATTTAGGCTTCTACCAAAAATGCAAACTCAGTTGTGATCTATGTATGATTCGATTTATTAATATAAGAAGGACCATTATTCAAGCTCAGTGTTGTTAAATAAATCTCAAAGTAATCTCCATACTTCAATTTCATTTCAGTGTTGACGAAATCTTAGTCATATATTACGATGCCACTTGCGACTCAAGCGCCTATTCCTCAGCCTCTAAGCACCAAATTCTTTGCGGATATGTTACACTTGGAAACCTTGATACAAACACATCATGACTTCAAGGTTGTTGATGAACTGGTTCAGCATTATGCAGTATTTCTCTTATGGCGTGAAGGAGCTCACACTTTCGCTTTTTTCTTTAGAAAGCAGTCGAATACTATGATTATACGAAGGATGCAATCAAATCTTACTTCATGGAAAAAATTCAGATCCTACTCACAACGAAAGAGAATCTTCGTGTCATCATTCAGAAGCAGAAAAACGGGCATCATCACCACCACCATAATCACCACGAAAGTCATCGTAACTCTGGAGGAGTTTCTGCTAGACCGAATAAAATCCAAGTGAATGGGGCTGTTACAACTATTTCCACAAATAAATCAGCAGACCATCACCGAAATTCGATAGGATCGCTTCCGTCCGATCAAAATTCGGGAACCAATCTACGGACGACAACAAATATATCCTCATCAGATGACGAAGATGATAGTCCAAAAGAGGTAGACAATACTCTTACAATCGCTAATATACGGCCGAGTAACTTACCAGTAAATCACTGATTTCGAGATCATCATTGAGATCATCTAGCCTCAGAAACGATATTCAATCAGCAAGAAAAGAGTCGAGAGAGCCAAGGATTTGACAATGAATTTGATGATTGAACATTACAAAGATGAACTGACAACGGATATAAATCAAGTAATGGAACAATATAATGGCTTGGTGCAAGTGCAGGATAAAATCGTGCAAAACAGCCTGGACACTCAGAAAAAACTACTCTATGAAAGAATCGCTCAGAGAAGTAAGCAAACTAATTTCCATTTCAATTCTAATGACACTGTTTCTTTCCTATTATTCTCATAAGAGGTTGATAGTTTCGAAATTCATGCAATAAGGAGAGACAGAGTATTTACGAGATTGCTGGAACGGCCTTCAATTTCGCGTAACACAAACATTTTATGGGTTGATAATAATTATTGCTTGTGTTACACAGCTCGAAAAACCACTCAGCGATTTGTTTTTCCTCGAAATACGATTGGCAGCATAGCGGACAGTCAAGTACTAGGTAATAAGAACTTGTTCACTTTTTTTTTTGGGTTTGTTTGCTGATGAGCTTTCTTATTGTTCTTTTCGAAATTTGGCCGGAATTTTAACACTAATTATTAAAGGTGATGGTCCAGAGGAAGCTACTAGCTTGATTAAGCCAACCCAGTAGTAGCTCTGTTAGGCGAAGAATGCGCTATCAAAATCAAACAGTTGATTATAACAAATAATCAATTGATTTTATTTACATTTGCTCTAAAATATTTGGAATAAGTGATGAGTTTCTATCAAGAGTTGGTATTCTAGCAGAATTGCAGTATTATTAGTAATTTGATTAATTATTTCCATTTCTTTATCCTCTATTCAAAACACCTTATTTCAATGGTCTTGAGGTTCATCAATGATTCTGAATACTAAATTACATATATTTTCTGAGGAAGGACCTCAGAGTGACTCCAGAACACGCACTTCCATAGATATTGCTAGTATGCTCAATAAATTTCAAAACCTCACTGTCTCTCATGATTAGAAACTTACTTTTTGATTCAGGAGTTGTTCTCGTAGTTGCCTCTAGGGTGGGTGATGAAATAGCTCTACTCTCCTAAAAGTTTCGTCAAAGTCTTACGCTTGAGCACAAAAAGGAATGTTATCTTTGATTTTTCTCATTCTATTATTCTCAAGCAAAGATTAGCCATGAGACATGAAGAGATCTATTAGCAAAGCTACCGGTTATCGAAAATAAGGATATAAAGTTTCAAAAGTAATAACGTCGAAAATATAGCTATTCATATTCAATGTCCTCTCTATTAAGAAATGTTGAGAGGACCATAAGAAAGCAGCAAAAATCAAAGTTGCACTAACGAGGAAAAAATTTAGTCGTTCAATTGGCAGAGAAGCGCTGCTCCTCTAAGAACCCAGCTTTCTGGAGGGAATTCTTGCGTCGTAGGTAGATCCTAGTTGTTTATTTAGTTTTATTTGTCGAAAATCCAGTAAATTACCACTGCGACAATAAAGTTCGTCGAATGTCCCGTCGTTGATAGCGTACCTGCTCTAACCGAAGTTTTATATACTGGGCACCTATTTGACATATCATCAGCAATTCATTTGATTGTTTTAATTACTCATAGTCCTGTGGACGGCGTTCATATCCTTTGACAGGATTCAAATATATCACTGGCATGTAGCAGTGCATTTCGCCCTATTATCGTGTGTTAGAAGCAAATCCAAATGAAATTGTAAATATACCGGAATCTGATCAATCATGACCTTTTTCTTCCTGTCCCAGCTTGCTCCTTCGAGGTACAGACCATACACATACACACCATCCTAAAACACAGTTCATTAGCTTGAACGTCAGATGAAAACAATTACTGCTGGTCTGAGTGTCACGTTAGCCTGATCAAGCTCTAGAACCTTGAAAGCGAAATTGAGCGTATCGATGGCTTCGGAATGCTTTCTCGCATGTGTTTGCAGAACACCAGTTAGGAACCCTTGAGGGAAGAACAACCCTGAAAGCCAGTAGCAGAGCGGTCCAGCTGAACTTGGACTCGTCAGCCATCCTCTCATAAATTTGATTCGCAGATGAAGATCTTTTATCCATGATCCGAGAGGCTTGAGCGATGGGTAAGCGCTATCTGACCACAGCTTTGGTACCTATAACGAAACAATAAGTTCCCAATATATCATTTTGTTTGATTTTTACTTGGTTGTTGAGGAGGCTTGAATACATCGCATCTAGTTCTTGAGACATGGTCATCAGGCCCAGAATTGAATCATTCAAATTATCCAACGATGTTCTCAGCACGTCGAGTAGTCTGTTAAATTTCGTCATTTCTTGAAGTAAAACGGTTGACAGAGAAGGAATTAATCCTTTGCTGTCTTCGACGAAGAAATCTTTATTCACGCCTTCCTCAGTTTTTGAAAGATTTGGAGGGAGATCATCTTTGATCTGTTTGCAGAGCTCCAAAACGATCTCGTCGCTGCTCTTGCCGGAGGCACTAATTTCAATCCAAATTTTCAGAAAAAACCTTTAAATTGTGATTGGTTCTTACGCTGAGGCGACTCTTGGCTGCATCGATAATATCGTGGCGATCATTTTCTCGGATTCTTGGTTCTGGAAGACGATGTTTGCGTTCTCATGCATACCGAATACCTCAGGATCGTCTTTATCTGGAAGTGTGGAGATATAGTCAATATAACTTTGCACTGTTCCGACTGGAGGTGCATAGTAGCTTTCATTCTCGGAGAAACTAATTTAACAAAATAAATTGTCAATCAAAGGAAAATTTCGCTGAATAAATTACTAGTATTTTTCCTCCAGGATCTCGGGAGCATAGAACCGTTTGAGAATATTACTCAAGCAGCGTCTATCCCAATTGTCGGTGACTCTTCCACCGTAGTTAATCTCGCCTGTCACATAAAGCATCGCGTCCCACGGAATCATTTCTTGTTCATTCAGCAGCATTTTAAGCACAGTTCTCGAAGTTTCAAGGTCACTATCATTGAACTCGTATCTAATATTGAACCCAAGAGGACCAAACTTCCTTCTCTCCATCAGCACAGCGTGGAAGAAGCAGAGTCCGAATGTTAGTTTATGCAAAGTCTCTCTTTTAGTAGAGTCATCCAACCATTCATCTTTAATATCGGCGTACGCTCTCTGCATATTGGCGACGATGCCTCTAGGCGGCTCCGTAGTTAACTTGACACCGTTCTGCAATATACTCACAGGGAAATAGGACGCAGGCATTGATGTGAGGAAAAGCCTAAATTCTTGATGGGCTTGCTCCTCATTCAAGGCTATCTCTTCAATGATGACCTCAAGAGCCGGCATCCAGGTCTTTGCTAAATGGCAATTTTGAAGCAGAATCCAATCGCCTGATGTTTTTCCCATCTGTATCATCTCAGTCGCGTATTTGTCCTGTCCTTGACCCAGAGAGATAGGGAAGATTTTATGGTTTGTCTCCTTCGCAAAGTTGAGGATAGCTCCAGTCGGATCTGCGCCTTGTGAGAGCACAAAGATGATTGGCGTCTTGCGATCAGAGTCAACGTAAACGTTTTCCACACTAGGAGACACAGGTTTTGTATAGAACGGATCAAGTTCCTTTTCCACATAGTTACTAGCAGCATAAAGCAGCTTTTCAGCTCTGAATATCTTCAAAATAACCATTTTCTCAAATATTGATAGCTTTTCGTTCCAGTCACCAGGAAGCTTTTCTTCAATCGGGTTGTATGACCCAGCATAGTCCCTCCATTTGTTCAGATTGGTCGTGATATCTTGGCAAAGGCCTTCAAATGACTGGAAATGCTTATCCATGAAGTACGCTAGCTCCCACTCTTTCTCTTTCAGCATCTGAGGGTCAGGGTTCTGTGGCATGGCAGTCCTATCAAACACGCTAGGTCCTCTCAAAAACACGTTCCATGCGGCTGATGTCAGTTTTCCGGCATTTTTCTGAATATTTATCGCAATAAGGAAAGAGAAGATCTGCTTATGCGCCTCGAATAAACCTCTACAGACATTCAAGTAAATCGTTCGCGTGATATTTTGGATAAGAGATGTCAGTCTGAGGTCAAGCTCCTTCTCTGGCTCGGTATTTTCCATGGCGTTTTTGAAAAGTCGTTTGATGTATTGAAGAGAGTATTGGTACATAGGGTCCATTAGACTCAGATCTTTGATTACGAAGTAGAGGATAGAACCTCTTGTTGAAACCGTCCTATATTGCATACGGGTTTGATCGATAGTTTTTTCGAGTTCTAAGCTCTCCTTCACTCTTACGGAAATCTCCTGACTCGTTTTCTTTGAAATTTTGAGAGTTTCTATCAGATTTTCATCATCCAGAATAGAATCTTCCGTGGACTCTGATAACCCTTTCAATATCTTGTCTTCGATTTCCTTTAGTTCTTTTCGATAGCTGGCCATTTTCACAATGTTTTCATCACGAGCTCTTTCGATATCTGGTCTTTCGTTCTTCACGACGTCTGCTAGAAGCTGGTCTTCCAGTCCTTCGAAAGTGACGGTAAAGTTAATCACAGTCACTTTAATGAACACGTCAGGAAGGTAGTTAGGATTGGGGTTCTTGGTCGTGAGGAACAGTTTGAATTCTTTATCATAGTCGATGTCGCCGTCTCCAAACCGGATTAGTACTCTACCATCGCTGTCAGTATAGAACTGCTTGTCATAGACAGCGTTTAGTGACGGATCAAGCGTGTCACCAATATCTTGAATCATTACCGGATAGCCATTTTGAAGAGCGCCTTTCATGACATTGGCGAAATTTGGATCAGTGAACTTCACGATTTTGAGATGTGCAGATTCAAACGTCCTTCTAATCCAATTGTTAGCTTGGAGCTGCGGATCAATCAGCAAAGGCCATCGATAACCTTTCATCGCGATAATCGAGTTTTCAAGCGAAACATTATCGGTTGGAAGCCCATTCATTGTCCACTCACGAAGTGAGATCGGATCGCCCATGATCTTCACAAAGTCAAAGTTGTCCGAGATAGGAATTCCGTTCTCTCCGATTTGACTGATCCAACTTTTGACCAATTCATGGCGGTATGAACCGATGAAAGGTCCATTATACGAGAGAATAGCAGTGGCTAAGAACGTATCACCGATCACATTTGAAAAATCAACTTCGATATCTTTCACGGTTCGAGCCCAACGTTCTCCCTCGTCAGCCAATAGCGTTGTAAGTTGATCTGCTCGAACCAATCTTGCGCTCGTTTTCTCCATATCGTCCTGCAGTTCTGCCATCTTAAGCTGTTTCTCAGTCAGCTGCCTCTTCAAATTGTCGACGTGGGCCTTCACAGCAGCAAGTTGAGTTTCCTTTACCATCATTTGTTCACGCGCAATGTTCAGCTTCTCCTCCAGTTCCTGTACTTTCTTTCTCTTCGGCTCGACTTTCTTTGCGACAGTGGAATAGGTGTAGACTGCTCTGACCCATATACACAGCGGTTTGACCGCGGATGACTTTTCTCCGACGATTTTAGGGTCAAAATCTTTCATCCCAAGGTATTTTTTGAGTTTAATGAGTCTTTGCTCAGGCAAGTTATCCTTATCGAGCTTCATAACTCTTTCAATGAATCCTCCAAGGTCTGAAAGCATCAACTTCGCTTGCTTCCATTCGTACTCTTTCTCGCCCTTATGGTCACCGAGTAGAAGCCCCACGGCTTCCAAGACCAGTTTTACCGCTGGTGGAGGACTTGCGTAAGTTCTAACTTGATTAATTTCATCCTTGTTCTCAGCGATTTTTTGAACCGCAACTTCTGCTTCTCTCATCTCGGGCTCTACTTTATCCAATTCTTCTTGAGCCTCGCTCGCAATGAGACTGATCTCAGCTTCTTGTCTCTTAACTTCAATAGTCTCTTGCTCAACAATCAGCTGCTGCTTGTCAGCTTTTTCACTGTCGGCCTCGACGGCTATTAAAGCGAGCTCTGTTTCCTTCTTTTGGACTTCCAACTTCGGCTGCAATTCAGTCAGCAAGATTCGAAGTTCAGCGACGAGTTTGTTAGTTGCCTCCAGTCTTTTGAGACCCGTCGAGAGCCTTCTGCGTGCGAATTCGAGGCTCTGTTGGCGCTCGTTGAGAGAAGCAATAAAGAGGTTGATAATATCGAGATAGGATTTTGGAGTCGTATAAACCTTTCTTTTGAGTTCGAGTTCGAATTGAACGGCCTTCGCTTCTGCGGACAGGTGAACTTCAGGGAACATTTCAGTTAAGCCCTTGCGTACAAGCTCGTTATTGAGTTGAACATCATAGAGCATTCGGCCTGAAACTGACAGCAAGGCTTCTCGTGGCCAAGCAGAGAACCAATCCAGCGTGCAGCAATCTACCAATGAGGGGAATTTTCTGCAGCGCACTCTTAAAGCGTCACCGACAGGTGACATGCACAAGATGATGTGGAGTCTGTCGCGGACTCGATCGATGAAAGTCTTGTAAATGCCTTCATCCGAGTCATTCAATTTGAGAGAGTCTCTTAGATCGCTGACGATTTTCTCTCTTTCTTCCTAATTATTGTTGATAGAATTAATATATATATTAGTTCATAACGGAGTTACGTTTGCGAATAAGTTGGGGACTTCTCCTGAGTTGAGGAGGTTATTTATGTCTTCCAGGAAACTCTCTGTGACTATCTGAGTGTCAGTGAACAAGAAAGATATCGAGAATCCCTGAACACCACACATGACCATCAACTTCTTGAGGTCTTCTTTGAACGAGTTGCTGTTGTAATCTTTTGTAAGTTGGATCTGGAATAGCTTATATTTCAACAGATAGCTCGATAGCTTGGTCAAACTCTATGTAAAACAAGCGAATTAGACTCTCTAGAGCAAGAAAATATATATATACCTGTTTTCCTGAGCCTCCTACACCGATAAGCATTGCATTACCTCTGGGCTGTCGAAGGACCCTTGAAATACGCAAGATATGTTCAATAGCATCATCGAAGAACACCAGCTTGAGAGGACTTGCATTTTCTGAATTGTAGTCGTCTTGTTTATCATCCAGCACCTTCAACAGTTTTCCTTTGTCAGTGATTTCGACATAGAACCGCTCGTCGTCATCAAGACCAAGCAGGTCGCCGAAATATATTTTGTTCTTTTCAAATAACTCTTCGTAATTGACCTTCATCACACCTCTAAAACTGCGATTGAGAATCTCTTCGATCATTTTATTGAACCATTCTCTATCTTCCTGGTTGATGAGTCTATCATAGAAAACTCTCGTAACCTCATGTATCCATAGTCTGGCCATCTGCTCAGGCTCTCTGATTTTCACAGCTTTGACCATCAAGATCCCTTGGAACACTTTCGAAACGTCACGCAGATTGAATGTATAATGGAACTTCGAAGGAATTGGCTTCTTTTCTTTCAAAATCGTTTCGTAGACCTCTATCGTGCTGACGACTATTTGATCTGAGAGTTTTCTGATACCGTCAGTGAAACCAGAGTTCACAAATCCACCCAGGATGCTTCTGAAAATCATTTTCAGCGTCTCACTTGACTGGGAAGCGAAAGCTACCATATTGAAATGCCTGGTAAATCGTCGGGTCATATCACTTCTACCACCTCCTGGAGGCGCGGCGCATATGCAAAGATTAGTGCTCTGAACGTAGATAAAGTTAAGCTTTTTGCGATCATAGAAGCCCCCTTTATCAATTAGCTGTCTGAGCAGCTCGATGGGAGGTTGTGCGCCGTATTGCTCTTTTGCAGGCATGTTTACATCATCGATAAAGATAACATTGCGACGGTCGCCGATAGCTCCGAACACGTCTTTCTTGAGCTTTTGAAGCTTCCCTTCTATTGTCATTTGGGTCACAATCGAGCTGGTCTGTGCTGAGAACATCAAAGGGATCGTATCCATCCTTCGAGACTCTTTGGAGCCTCTCAGCAGATTTTGAACGACGATAGATTTGCCGACACCAGTTCTTCCAGTCACAAAGACAGGTTTATTGATTTCTAGGAGCCACGTCACGATTTGGGTATAGGCAATAGTGTCTGGTGTTGGGACAATGATATCGAAATATGGCATGCCGCTCACGTAGTTAAATTCAGGAGTTCGGTCCTTCCAGGTTCTGAATAGAATTTTACCTTCATTTGGAGAGATATCAAGGAAGACGGAGTGGATTGATTCCGTGTTTGGATAAACAACGTGATTGAATTTGTTTCTTAAGTATTTGTCAAACATCTCCTTATATTTGATATCGATCACGCTCCCTCCGATGGCCCAAGTGAAAGCGAAAGTGAAGATGTAATTCAAGAATTTCTTTTTCGTTTCGATCTTATCCTTAGCACGGAAGCCAAAGCTTTCAGTTATAAAGGCATCCAAGAAGTTCGTTAACGTTTGAATTAGCTGCAGATCAGTCGTTGTTACAGGCTCCTGCATCTGCTCTCGAAGCAGATTCAAGGCATCAGGGACAGCCAGGTCGAACATATCAATCAGCAGGGCTTTCAATTCTTCATCCATCAAAGGCTCTCCTGTGCTTGCATGTTTCGTTGCTAGCGTTCTATCGTACCAGGAAAGCACATAAGGTCTCCATCCAAGATCATCTGTCGTCAAATACACCATGCCGCAGCGAGACACAGTAGCCGGAGATGCCTGCGAAAGGTCTTGAACCTCAAAGAGCATTCTCATCTCCGCTCGAAGCTTAATTCGCTGTCCGTTTGCAAGACAAAGCATCATATTGTCATCGAGGACAGTATTCATGTTCTCAATCCAAAGCGCGTCAACTGGTCCATCAAAAACTACCCATTTCCTGTTCTTGTCTTCTCTTGCAGCAAGGTCTCTCATAATAGACGAAGCAAGCCCATCAGTCCATTCTTTGGTGTATTCGTTCACCTCTCCGAACAGTTCACCCATGTTGATACTCTTCGGGTTGATAACATAATCCTCAACAATCTGATATCTGGGATCAGGATTTGCAGCCTCGCGAAGAGCAGTCATAGCAGCCTT